>Ga0256405_10006739_pt1 | contig 18043 bp, 14 predicted proteins | sample RumenRJG_02DNA_FD_189096 | JGI IMG/M metagenome (GOLD analysis project Ga0256405, IMG submission 189096) | Bovine rumen microbial communities from Lethbridge, Alberta, Canada - RJG_02 | ecosystem: Host-associated > Mammals > Digestive system > Stomach > Rumen | place: Canada: Alberta... | reverse complement strand
CGGTCCTCCTCCGTGAAGCGGCTCTTCAGAGGGCTGTCCAGATCCATGACGCCCACCACGCGCCCCCCCTTCCGCAGAGGCACCACGATTTCGGATTCCGACGCGGAGTCGCAGGCGATGTGGCCGGGGAAGAGATGGACGTCCGGTACCGGCACGGTCCGGTTTTCCGCCGCCGCCGTCCCGCAGACGCCCCGTCCGGCCGGGATCTCGATGCAGGCGGTCTTTCCCTGAAAGGGGCCGAGGATCAGACACCCGTCCGGTCCGGTCAGATAGAAGCCCGCCCAGTTGAGCCGGTCCAGTCCCTCCCACAGCAGGGCGGCGGCGTTTGAGAGATTGGAGATCGGATGGGGCACGTCCCGGATCAGGGCGCGGAGCGTATCGTTCAGTTCGGTATAGGTCATCGGATTCCTCCCGGTCATGGATTCGTTCTGCCACTATGATACAGGAAACGGCTCCCCGGGTCAAGAGGGCGGGCGGAAAAAGTTTTCAGGTTTGGGCCATGTATGTTCACAATTCGAAAGAGGGGGAACCCTGTCGGCTCTTGCACTTTGTCCGCGCTTGTGATATACTATACAGTAGAATTTCTATGCGCGGCAGAGGAGCGTTTTTCGTCCGCTGCGGGAAAGGATTGTTCTCCCATGATGGATCATGAACGGGAGCGGGACGGCGTCGTTCCGGAGGAAGAGAAGAGCTGGGCGTCCTATGACGAAGCGGCGGACGCGGCGGAACAGGAGCGCGGTCCCGAGGACCATGCGGATACGGATACGGAATCCATGAATACCGGCGTGACGGAGGAGGATCCGGAACCGGACGCTCCGGCGTACGGCGGGGACGAGGATGCTCCTATGGAAGAAGACATCGCCGCGGAGGAAGAACCGTACAGCGGCGGAGACGATGAGGAGTACGGCGAAGAAGACGGCGCATACGGAGAAGAGGCCGCGGACAGCGAGGACTTCGATTTCGATTATAACGAGGAGCCCGAGAATCTGGCGGAGATCGCGGAACGGATCCTCGGAGCACGTCACAGCCGGGCCTCCACCGCCGCGCCCATCCGGACCCGTGCGGACCGGGAGCGTGAGGCGCGGATCCGGGATGCCCTGAATCAGCCGGGTTCCGTGCCCGGTCCTGTGCCCGGTTCTGTGCAGAGCGCGAATCCGGCCGGTCCCTCTCAGACAGCCGCGCCTCAGCCGGATGTTCCCCGGACGGAGATCCACCCGGAAAACGCGGACCGGCCCCGGACCCCCGATCAGCAGGCTTCGTCCGTGAATGCACCTCCGATCCCGGTTCAGCTTCCGGCGCAGAACGGAGGAATGCCGGAGCCTGCAGCCGCTCCCGCCGTGCCGAACGAGCCGAATCCTCAGGCGGTGAATCCGACTATGATGAATACGGCGGAACGTCCAGCGGTAAATCCCGCCATGATGAGCACGGCGGAGAGACCCGCTGTGAATCAGGCTATGATGAATACCGCGGAACGTCCGGCGGTGAATCCTGCCATGATGAGTACGGCGGAGCGGAAGGCCGTCAATCCCGCGGCGTTCATGAACACGGCGGAGCGGCAGGCCATCCGCGCGGAACGGGAAAAGGCCGCGGCCGAGGCAAAGGCGAAGGAAGAAGCCGCACGGAAGAAGAAGAACGTCACGACCGCCGTCATCGCCGCTCTCTGCGCCCTGGTCGTGCTGGGCGGAGCGGTCGGCATCGGCGTCGGCGCGTCCAGACGGAACCGCGCGGCGGACCCGGATCAGCAGGCCGGCGATACGGTTCAGACTGAGCAGAACGAGCAGGAAAATCCGGGAGAGATTCCCGGCCAGACCTCCGCGGAGGGCGGAGACAGCGTCACCGGGGAGAAGGATCCGGAGGAAGTCCCGGACGCCGGAAGCGAATCCGCCGACCCCGGAACCGCGGATCAGAGCGGAGAGCAGAACGAAAATCCGAGCGGGGATCAGAACGAGGATCCCGGACCGGAGACGGACGCTCCCGCGCCCGAAACCGATCCCGCGGAAGGGACCGGAGACAGCGGGGAGACGGATCCCTCCGCCGTGACGCCCGAGCCGCAGAATCCCCCGGAGGAAGATCCCGCACAAGGGGAGGACAATGCGAGTACGGCCCCGGTCCATACGGATCCCGATCCCTCAGAGCCTCCCGCGGAGGAGACGCCCGTCCAGCCGGAGAAGACTGAGCCCGCGGTCCCCTCGTTCCGGGTGCAGGTCAACTTCTACAACCGGGATCCTCTGACCGTGGACACCCAGCCCACGACCCTCAGACAGCTCCTTGCGGACAACGGCGTGACCCTGAAGGACGGGGAACAGCCCTCCATCGGCCTGGACGAGCGGCTGACGGAGAGCGTCACCTGCTCCGTGGACCTGTACGAGTACGTCTATGTGGACGAGACGGTCTCCATTCCCTATGAGACCGAGGAGATCGGCGTCGACACCATCCCCCGGGGCACGACCCAGAGCATTCAGGCGGGCGTGAACGGGGAGAAGGTCAGCCATTACTATGTGGCGAAAAAGAACGGCGAGGAGTTCGACCGGCGTCTGGAATGGGAAGAGGTCACCAAGGAGCCGGTGAACGAGCAGTACTATCTGGGCGTGGGCGGCTGGCTCACCGGCATCGACGGAGTGGCCTACAGCTATTCCTGGCGGCGCGTCTGCCCGGCCACCTACTACACCGCCTACGGCCTGACGTGGCTGGGGACCGAAGCCTCCTCCCGGACCGTGGCGGCGGATTTCGGCAATTTTCCCCTGGGCACGAAGCTGTACATCCGGAACGACCGCTATGACTGCGGATACCGCGTGGTGGAGGACACCGGCGAGCGTCTGGACCCCTGGCAGGTGGACATCTGGATGGACGCCTCAGACCCCAACTATCCCCTCATGGTACAGGAGGACTACGTCTACGACATGGTGGTCTACGTGCTGGACTGAGAGGGGAAGGGATACTTTAAGTGAGCGGCTCGACAGGCAGGTACCGCTGCGCTCTGATCCCGGCTCGCCCTGTGGGAGAGCTGTCAGCTCAGCTGACTGAGAGGGCCCTACAAACTCCGCCGCTTTGACAAAAGCTAAAACGATAAAGTGATCGTTAAGCCCTCTCTGTCACCGTCTGCGACGGCGCCACCTCTCCCATCGGGCGAGGCAAGGACAACGTGCAGTTCCTTGCCTGCTGACTTAACGATCCCTTTGAATACATCCCAAAGGAGCTTATCATGGATTTTTCCCGTTTGCGCGCGTTTCAGGACTATCTGGTGAGCTGGCGGATCCCGGGGAACGACTGCATGGTGACGAAGGACCATGAGACCGTCTACCGGTATCAGGCTGGATGGGCGGACCGGGAGGCCGGGCGGAGGATGGCCGGGGACGAGCTGTATTACTTCTGGTCCGCCTCCAAGGTCATCACCACCTCCCTGGGCATGCGCCTCTTCGAGAGCGGACTGTTCACCATGAACGATCCCCTGTCCGCGTATATGCCGGAGTTCGCCGACATGACCGTGCGGACCCGGATCGACGGCCGGGAGGAGCTCGTTCCCGCGAAGCGACCCATCCGGATCCGCAACCTCTTCAATATGACGGCGGGCTTCGACTACAACTTCGGCACCCCGTATGTGGACGAGGTGAAGAAGGCCACCGGAGGAGACTGCCCCACCCGGGAGATCGCCCGGGCCATCGCGAAGTCCCCGCTGTGCTTCGAGCCCGGGGAGCGCTGGCAGTATTCCCTGTGCCACGACGTGCTGGGCGCGTTTATCGAGGTGGTCTCCGGCAAGAGACTGCGGGACTACGCCCGGGAGGTCCTCTTCGATCCGCTGGGCATGGACGACACTTGCTATAATCTCCCCTCCCCCGAAAAGCTGAAGCGGATGGCCGTGCAGTACAACTGGCGGGACGATCTCGGCAAATACCTGCCCACCAACAATACCTGCGGCCACATCCTGGGTCCCGGATACGATTCCGGCGGGGCGGGCGTCGTGTCCACCTGCGCGGACTACATGAAATTCGCCGATACCGTGGCGAACGGCGGCACCTCGAAGGACGGCTACCGCTACCTGTCTCCGGCGACGGTGGATCTGTGGCGCACGGACACCCTGACCCCGGAGCAGCGGGTCTCCTACAACTGGGATCAGCTGGCGGGCTACGGCTACGGTTTCGGGGTCCGCACCATGGTTGACCGGGCGGCGGGCGGTTCGAACGGTCCCGTCGGAGAGTTCGGATGGGGCGGAGCCGCGGGCGTCTGGGTGATCCTGGATCCCGACAGCCGGGTTGCTCTGGTCTACACCCAGCACATGCTGAACAATCAGGAGCCCTTCATATCTCCCAGGCTCCGGAATATACTGTACGCGTGCCTGTGAGGCGCAGGCCGGAAAGGAAGAATCATGCCCTATATCACCGTCACCACCAATCAGTCCCTTCCCGCGGAAAGGACCGCCGCGCTGAAGGCGAAGATCGCCCGGGCCCTGTCCGACTCCATGCCCGGCAAGACCGAAAACTGGCTCATGCTCCGCTTCGTCGGGGATGAGACCATGTACTTCGGAGGCTCCGACGCCCCCTGTCTCATGGCGGACGTCTGCGTGTTCGGAAAGCAGTCCGGGGAGAGCTATGCGAAGATGACCGCCGCCGTGACGGAGCTCCTGTCCGCGGAATGCGCCGTTCCCGCCGACCGTATTTACGTGAAGTACACGGAATACGACAAGTGGGGCTGGAACGGCGGGAATTTCTGAAAGGAGCGCGCCATGTCCGAATTCAGAACCATCACTCCGGAGGAGTTCTCCGGCAATCCCTTCACCCTCATCGGCCGGGACTGGATGCTGGTCACCGCCGCCAATCCCGGGGACGGACTCCGGGGCGGGGAGGACTACAACACCATGACCGCCTCCTGGGGCGGGATGGGCATCCTCTGGGGAAAGCCCGTGGCCTTCGTGTTCGTCAGACCACAGCGGCACACCTTCTCCTTCACCGAGAAAAACGACCGCCTGACCCTGTCCTTCTTCGGCCCGGAATACCGGGAGGCCCTGAACCTCTGCGGCACGACGAGCGGCCGGGACTGTGACAAGGCTGCGGAATGCGGACTGACTCCCGCGTCCGAGACGGACGAAAACGGCAGGGCGGTGTGGTTCCGGGAGGCCCGTCTGGTGCTCCTCACCCGCAAGCTCTACGCGAAGCCCTTCGATCCCGAGGCCTTCCTCGACCGGGGATCCCGGGACATGTACCCGAAGGACGATTTCCACACGGTCTACGTCTGCGGGATCGAGAAGATTCTCGAAAAAACCTGACGCTCCGACGGGGAAGCGCGCCGTCTCCGTGCAGATTGCACAAAGGAGGAGGCGCGTTTTTTGCTGTTTCGGGCGGCACAATTTGTAAAATACTCTTGCAATCGGCGTGAGGATCGTGTATAATAATGGGGTGGAACTGCGACTGCACGCGGGGCCTCTTTTGAAGAGCGATTTTTCATTATATAAAGGAGAACAAAATGGCGGACATCACTACCAGCAGCATTCGCAATATCGTCCTGATGGGCCACGGCGGATCCGGCAAGACCTCCCTTGCGGAAGCGGCCCTCTTCCTGTCGAAGGGCACCGACCGTCTGGGCAAGATCACCGACGGCAACACCGTTTGCGACTACGATCCCGAGGAAAAGAAGCGCGGCTTCTCTCTGAACCTTTCCATCGCCCCCGTGATGTGGAAGGACTGCAAGATCAACTTCATCGACACCCCCGGCTTCCTGGACTTCCAGGGCGATGTGTACTCCGGCATCCGCGTGGCGGATTCCGCGGTCATCACGCTGGACGGCAAGGCGGGCGTTGAGGTCGGCACCGAGCTGGCCTGGGACAGAGCCTCTGAGGCCGGTATCCCGAGAGTGTTCTTCATCAACAAGTGCGACGATCCCGAAGCCAACTTCGACAGAGTCTTCACCCAGCTGCACGAGCAGTTCGGCGCCGAGGTCTGCCCGATCCTCGTTCCCCACAAGAACGGCGGCAAGACCACCTTCATCAACCTTATCGAGCTGAAATCCTATTCCTTCGACGCCAAGGGCGCCCGCACCGAGAGCGATCTCTCCGCCGACGAGCAGGCCGTGGCCGACCAGTATAAGGAAGCCCTCGACGAGGCCCTCGCCGCCACCAGCGAGGAGCTCATGGAAAAGTACTTCGAGGAAGGCGAGATCAGCCATGAGGACGCCGTCGAAGCCCTGCACCACGGCATCGTGGACGGCTCCATCGTGCCCGTGTTCTCCGGCTCCGCCACCAACCTCTGGGGCGTGACCTACCTGCTGGACACCATCTGCACCTCCTTCCCGACGCCTCTCTCCAAGCCCACCGAGCAGATCATCGACGGCGAAGGCGTGAAGGAAGTTCCCGTGGAACCGGACGGCGAATGCAGAGTGTTCGTGTTCAAGTCCATCTCCGACTCCTTCGGCAAGCAAACTCTCTTCAAGGTCATGAACGGCACCCTGACCAACGATCTGACCCTGACCAACCGCAACACGGGCGCCGCCGAAAAGTTCGGCCATATCTACACCATCCGCGGCAACAAGCAGACCGAGGTGACCTCCCTCTGCTGCGGCGACATCGGCATGATCACCAAGCTGGTGAACACCAACACCAACGACACCCTGACCGTCTCCTCCGACGTTCAGTACAAGAAGATCTCCTTCCCGCATCCCTATATGACCATGGCGATCCTGCCGGCGGCCAAGGGCGACGAGGACAAGATCTCCACCGGCCTCGCCAGACTCTTGGAGGAGGATCCCACCCTCTTGTACGAGAACAACCCCGAGACCAAGCAGATGACCATCTCCGGCCTGGGCGACATGCAGCTGGCCGTGGTGGTGTCCCGCATGAAGGACCGCTACAAGACCTCCGTCGTGCTGGAGACTCCCAGACTGGCCTACCGCGAGACCATCAAGGGCACCGCGGACGTTCAGGGCCGTCACAAGAAGCAGTCCGGCGGTTCCGGCCAGTTCGGCGACGTCAAGATCCGCTTCTCCCACGGCGACGAGGAAGGCCTGACCTTCATCACCTCCGTTGTGGGCGGCACCGTGCCGAAGAACTTCTATCCCGCCGTGGAAAAGGGCCTGCAGGAAGCCATGCAGAAGGGCGTCCTGGCCGGCTATCCGGTGGTCAACCTGAAGGCCGACCTGTACGACGGCTCCTACCATCCGGTGGACTCCAACGAAATCTCCTTCAAGCTCGCCGCCCGTCTGGCCTACAAGGCCGGTCTGCCTCAGGCGAAGCCCATCCTCCTCGAGCCCGTGGGAACCCTGAAGGTCTGCGTGCCCGAATCCCTGGTGGGCGACGTCATGGGCGACCTGAACAAGAGACGCGGCTCCGTGCTGGGTATGAACCCCCACGAGCGCAAGAGCGGCTACACCGTCATCGAGGCGTCCGTTCCGAAGGCCGAAATGATGGACTACGTGATCGCCCTCCGCGCCATGACCCAGGGCCGCGGCTCCTTCGAGTTTGAAGTGGACCGCTACGAAGAGGTCCCCGCCGCCGTCGCCCAGAAGGTCATCGCCGAAGCCAAGAACAACATGGACGAGGACGAATAAGCCTTTCCGAATCACAGAAAAATCCTCCCTTTCCTTTCCCAGGAGAGGGAGGTCCTTTTGTTATGGACCGGTTCCCGTTTGCGCCTTTATTTTCCGCTCCTCCGCCAGTCAAGGGATCTCTTCAGGTATCCGAGGAACAGCCCGGCGGAGGCGATGAAGAGCCAGATGGAGAAGGACGCGCGCAGCAGGAGCATGAAACCCGCCGACGCGACGAGCAGAGTTCCGGAGAGGACGGTGGGAAGAACACCCATGCCCTCCCGCTTTCCGAGGAGGAGGGAGAGAATCCCGGCCAGAACACACACCCCGGACCACAGGGCGGCGGGTAGCATCAATCCGCGGGGCAGGTCCACGACGGAGCGGGTCAGAAACCATCCGTGACTGTCCGGCCGAGCCTCCCCCGTCCGCATGACGAAGCACAGGATCAGCCCCGCCAGGAAGAGCGCGCCGAAGAAGATCAGCCAGATCTCCCCGGCGCGGATCGTTTTTCCGCTCTCCCCCCGATTGAGATAATAGACGATAAGACTGACAAGACCGATGATGCAGACCAGCGTGAGCGTGCTTCGCACAGGAGCCTTCCTTTCCGGACCGGCGGACCGTTCCCAACTCGGGTCCTCATTCCTTGTTCAGCAAATCAGTAAAAACATTTTTGAGAGCATTGATCGGAGCTGTCTGCCTCATACTGCAGGTGAAAAAACAGTTCCGAATACCTTTACCGAGTCCCTGTCATGCGCGTTTCGATCGCTGTTTCCGAGGTCCCCGAGGAAACCGTAAAACTCCGTTTTGACGGAGTTTTACGCAGTTTCAGCTGACGCAGCGTGGTCCGCGCGAGGACATGGTTAACAATCAGGTATGTATGCAGATGCAGGCGGTCAGGCTTATGCTCCCAGGCCAAGGGGGACCCGCACGAGGGGCACCTTCGGCCAGAGATGGTGTCCCTCGTGCCGCCCGTCCCGCGCAGGGACATAATTTCGGAAACGCGCAGCGTTTCATTCCTTAATTCCCTTCAGAAGGGAATTAGTCTCACCACTGCGCCAGCTTGGACAGCGCCTCGGCGAATTCCGCTTCCGTCATACGGTGGACGCAGGAGATGGGACGGATCCGCATGTCCCGGGCCCGCTCCTCCATGTTGTTGGCCGCGCCGGAGCCTCCGAAGCCCTTGCTCTGGCTGTCGAAGAAGGCGGTGGACAGCAGGGCCCGCCGGGCGAAATCCGCTCCGAACCGGTCCGCCACAGCGCCGATCTTGTAGAGCTCGTCCACGGAGATGTCGCCGTTCTTGCAGGAGATGAACACGGGCGTGACGCCCCGCATCATCATGACGTCGATCTCGTTCCGCGTTCCGTTGGCCCGTCCGTCCCAGTCCAGCACCACGCCGGTCTCCACGGAATCGAACACGGGCCGTCCGTTCTCCCGCATCTTCAGCGCGGTCTTGAAGGTATAGTATTCCAGCACGGAGCCGGATTTGGTGAGACATTCCCGCACGATGCGGTTCTTGTAATTGAAGACCAGAAGCCCGGATTCGGATCGGCGGAGCTTGATGAGGCCCCGGCCGATGAGCTGGTTGAAGAACTCCCGGCTGAGCTTGTTCTTGCCGGTGCCGAAGGCGTCCTCGGGGATGGCGAAGAGGTCGTTCCCGTCGGCGTACCGGCTGACCTCGGCGGACAGACGTCCGATGGAGGCGTTCCAGCCCACGCAGTCCTTTTTTGAAACCTCCCAGAGGGCGTCGATGTCCCGGCAGACCGGGTCGTCCAGGGTGAAGGTCTCGCTCCGGGAGGTGATGTTGCCGCCGTGGAGCATGACGTTCTCGTCCACGGTCAGATAAAGGGGATGAGGGCCTGCCGAGGAGAAGTCCTGCTGCTCCCGGGCCACGGCCAGCTCCCCGGTCTCGTCCCGGCGCACCAGGAAATAGGTGGCGATCCGGGTGAACAGGTTCAGGCGGAAGGCCAGAAGACGCCTGCGTTCCGCCGCCCGGGTGCCCAGGATCAGGCCCACGGACAGAAGCAGGGTCTCGTCGCCGCCGGAGATGTCCACCACGCAGATCTCGTCCGGCTCGTCGGAGCGCTCGTCCAGAATGGCGTCGATGACCTGCAGGGTGGCCTCCAGATCGTTCTTGGCCGCGGACCGGAACACCAGCTCCGTCCGGATCCCGCGCCCCTCCAGGATCTCCCGGTACATGGGCAGGGCCCTCTGCATCCGGCGCACGTCCGTGCCGATGAAGATGGTCTGCTCCGGCTCCAGGGCGATGGTGCTCACCAGATTCTCGATGGGGGAGCGGTCGAAGATTTCAATGAGGGTCATGACGCTCCTCCCCCGGATACCGCCAGAGCCGTTTCCAGCGCCACCTCCATCATGGCGGTGAAGGTGGTCTGCCGCTCCTCGGCCGTGGTGGCCTCTCCGGTGATCAGGTGGTCGGACACGGTGCAGACGGCCAGGGCGTTCTTTCCGGTCCGGGCGGCGTTCATGTACAGGGCGGCGGCCTCCATCTCGATGGCCATGACGCCCATGCGCCGCCATGCCTCGTTGGCCTCCGCCGCGTCGTCGTTGTAGAAGGTGTCCGAGGACAGAAGACTGCCCACGTGATACCGGACTCCCAGCCTGTCCGCGGCGGAAACGGCGGCGGAGAGCAGAGGCCAGGAGGCGGTGGGCGCGAAGGTCCCGTGGAGTCCGTACTGGGAGGCGTAGTTCGAGTTGGTGCAGGCGCCGATGCCGAGCACCAGATCCCGGACGCGGACGTCCTCCCGGATGGACCCGGCGGACCCGATGCGGATGATGTTGTCCACGTCGTAGAAGGAGAAGAGCTCGTATGAGTAGATCCCCATGGAGGGCATGCCCATGCCGCTGGCCATGACGGAGACGGGACATCCTTTATAGGTTCCGGTATATCCCCCGATTCCCCGGACGTTGTTCACGAGCCGGGCGTCCGAGAGAAAGGTCTCGGCGACGAATTTCGCCCGGAGGGGATCGCCGGGCATGAGAACTGTTTTCGCAAATTCGCCCTTTTCGGCGGAATTGTGAGGTGTTGACATAATACCTCCGTTTATGTGGAGTTTTGATCGCGTCAGGACGCGAGATCAAGGCAGGAAACGCTCCGCGCCGGATGGCGGGTCAGGCTTTTTCTTCCGCTTCACGCGCCTTGACGATTTTGACGATGCGGCTGGTTCCCAGGCGGTCGGCGCCGAGGGCCAGGTACTGCTCCGCGTCCTCCAGGGAGGAGATGCCGCCCGCCGCCTTGATCTTCAGCTTCGGCTCCCGGGTTTGCTCCGCGATGGCGGACGCCATGAGCGAGACGGCATGAGGGGTCGCGCCGGCCTTGGAAAATCCGGTGGAGGTTTTGATGTAGTCCGCGCCGGAATCCGCCACGACGCCGCACAGCCGGACGATCTCTTCGTCCGTCAGCAGGCAGGTCTCGATGATGACCTTCAGGATCCTCCCGGGAGCCGCTTCGTCCATGGCCTCCCGGATGCCCTTCAGCTCGGCGAGAATGTCGTCGAAGAGGCCGTCCTTTGCCCAGCCCACGTTGATGACCGTGTCCACCTCGTCGGCTCCGTTCCGGACCGCGTCCGCGGCCTCGTAGAATTTCGTCTCCGGGGTGGAATAGCCGTTCGGGAATCCGATGACCGTGCAGATCCTCACCCGGCCCGCCGCGTACTCCGCCGCCCGCTTCACATAGGACGCGGGGATGCAGACGGAGGCGGTGCGGTACCGGATGCCGTCGTCGATCAGGACCCGGATGTCCTCCCAGCGCGCGTCGACGGAGAGGAGGGTGTGGTCCACGTGGGAGAGAATGCTTTCAATGTTCATGCCGTCCGCTTGTTCCTTTCTGTGTCACCCCGGACCGGATCAGCCCGGTTCTCCCGCTTCCCAGCGGCGGCGGACCTCGTCAAAGACGGAATCCGGAATGTCGATCTGCTCGTGTACGTTGTTGGACACGTACTGATCCCCGGCGCTCTCCGGGAAGGTGGTGAAGGTGTCGTTCCGCCAGGCGTCCCGCTCCTCCTTGTTCCGCAGGTTCGGGAGCCTGATGGGCTGGTTCCCCATGACGATGGAGCGGTAGCCCAGGGTGCCGGGCATGCACATATCCACCGCGTCGTACACGCCGATGGCGCGCTCGTGAGCCTCCTCGTCCCCCAGGATGGAGCGGATGAAGTAGTAGGTGGTGAAGAAGTCGCCGCCGCCGTGACCGCTGTTTTCCGTGCCGGCCACGATGGGAGCGGGCGTGTAGGTCTTGTACTCGCCGCGGCAGTTCTCGCCGGGCTTCTCCGTGTAGACCGCTATGCGCCCGTCGCCCAGGTCCTGCACGCCGCCCAGATCGCCGTTCAGCTGGTAGTTGGAGTGGCGGGTGGACTTGATGTTGAAGTGCAGGGACTTCAGCATGGCGCCGTTGTTCAGGGTGACGATCTCCATGCCCAGAGAGCCGGAGGCCGTGCCCAGGTTCCGCATGAAGGGCATGTTGGGCGTCTCGAAGGCGGACACCTGCACCGGTCTGAGCCCCGTCATGTAGAGGATCGGGCCGATGGAGTGGGTGCAGTAGAAGGTGGAGGACATGAGGTTGCGCCAGTGGTTCCGCTCACCGTAGGTGATCTGGGGCCAGATGGAGGAGCAGTCGTGGAGGTATTCGCCCTCCGCGTACATAAGCTCGCCCAGCGCGCCGGACCGGTAGATGTTCCGCATCTCCCAGCGGACCGGCGTGTAGCAGTAGTTCTCCGCGTAGGTGTAGATCTTTCCGGTCTTCTCCACGGTCTCGATGAGCCGGACCGCCTCCGCCATGTTGGCCATGGTGAGGCATTCCGTCATGATGTGCCGCCCGCTCTCCAGGAGCCGGATGCCGAACTTGGCGTGCTCATGGGCGTAGTTGGCGCAGACCACCGCGTCCATGTCGTGGTTGAAGAAGTCGTCGAATTTCTCGTAGTAGGTGATGTTGTAGAGTCCGCAGGCCTCCGCTTCCTTCCGGCACGCGTCCAGAAGAGGCTTGTACTTGTCGCAGACGGCCACCAGCTCCGCTTCCTTCGAGTGCAGGATCTGACGGATCATGGTCATGCCGCGTCCCGCTCCGAATACGCCGATCTTGATTTTTGCCATGGCAGTTTCCTCCTGTTGTTCATTCCTGAAGGACGAATTCCCCGTTTTCCAGCCGGTACAGCCGGACGTCGGTGAACTGTCCCTCCTCTCCGCGGCCGTGGTGGGATACGTAGAAGTACCCGTCTCCCAGCGCCGCGATGCCGGTGTCGCCCCGGGGGAATCCGATCCCCGCGATACCGTGTTCGTCCAGGGTCAGGACCTCGCCCTCCGTCTCAGGATATACGCCCCGGAGCAGCTCCTTTTTCGGAGGGATCTCCGCATCCGCCGCGAACATGGGCGGATTCGGGAATTCCGGCTTTTTCCCGCGGTAGACACACATCCAGTATTTCCGGGTGAATGGATCGTATTCCAGATTCTGCACCCCGTACTCCGTGTTGCCGGTGTAGACGAAATACTTGGAGGCGGGAGCGTCGGGACCGGAGCCGTGCATGTCCTCCTGACGGAGGGGAAGAGCGGTCCGGTTCAGCTCGTCGAGGTCGTATTTCAGGATCACCTGATAGTCGTTGTCATCCCGGGTCACGTCGCTGTAGACGCCGTAGCTGACGAACAGCCAGCGCTTTGCCCCGGGATCCCCGGCCTCTCCGAAATCGGGACCGGTGGCCGTGCCGTCGATGCCGGAGCAGCCGTGGCGGTGCTTCAGAACGGTCCCGTTCTCCAGCGTCACCTCGGCGAGGTAGTCGTCCGTGACCTCCTTCAGGAAGGCGCACCGCATGACCTCCTCCGAGGGCATATCCGCCCGGTCGATTTTGTCCGCGTCGAAGATGGACATGTAGAACCGGTCCGGGATCTCGATGCCGCCGCCCAGCATGCTCACGATGCCGCGGCCGATGGCGTCGTTCTTGTACTCCAGGGACCCATAGACCCGCCCGTCGTCCGGGTTGAAGGAGATGCACCCCAGATGACCGCAGAGTCCCGTCACCGAGCCGATAAAGTTTCCCTCGAGGTCGGTTTTCACCAGCATGGTGGTGAAGGAGTAGTACATGTACCCCTTGTTCAGATCCGCGGCGATGCCCTGGCAGTGGCCTGCCCGGTACGCCCCGGAATATACGCTTTTCGGCAGGGAAGAGAAGTCCATGCGCTCACCTCCACAGCGTCACGCCGGAGATCCGGTCGTTCAGCCGCTGATTTTCATGCTTTTCAAATCCGTGGGCTCTGAGATAGTCCTCCGCCTCGTCGAACCAGCAGGTCAGCCTGGCCCGGTAGTGGCAGTCGGAGTTGATGATCAGGGAGCCGCCCGCCGCCTTGATTTCGTCCAGCAGGTACGGCGCGGGATAGGGCACGGTCCGCAGTCCCCGGGCGATGGCTCCGGTGTTCAGCTCGAAGAGAGAGCAGGACTTGACGATCTCCCGCACGGCCTCCCTGGCGGCGTCCCGGTACCGGGGATCGTCCTCGGGGCAGAGGGAGTACTTGGTGGGCAGGTCGATGTGGCCGACGATGTCGGTTTTGTTCCGCATCACGTGCTCCGTCAGGTTTTCGTAGTAGACCTTGGTGAAGTCCACGAAGCTGCCGCCGAAGAGATCGTTCACCAGATCCCGCTGCCACTGCTCGCTGGAGTCGATGGGACGGCTGACGCCGCGGCGGACGATCTCGTGGACGGAGGACAGGATGAAGTCGTAGTCCAGCGTGGGGACGCCGCTCTCCCCGTCCAGCTCCACGCCGCACCAGACGTCGATGATCCCCCGGTATTCGGCGGCCATGTCCCGGATCTCCCGGAACTGACGCAGAGTGCCCTCCGGCGACATGGAATAGTAGCTTTCGAACCAGGCGTAGGAGTGGTCGGAGAAGCCCAGGGCGGTGAATCCGCGGGACACGGCCTCCTCGATCATCTGCCGGGGGGTGTCGTGGCCGTCGGAGTAGCGGGTATGGGTGTGAAAATTGTGCTTCTGCATACAGGATTGCCTCTGTTGTCTGTCAGATCGCGCCGCCGTCCGGTTCCGGAGAGGGTCCGGATGCCGGGGTGTCCGCGTCGTTCGGTGCTTCCGGTGCCTCAAGCACTTCGGGAAGATCGGAGAACCGGTCGACGGCCATGTCCCAGTCGTCAACCCGGCCCCGTCCGAAGGATTCGCCGAAGCCGTAGCGGCAGTAGACGAAGGGGATGCCGGCTCCCCGCGCTCCGTCCCTGTCGCTGACCGTGTCTCCCACGTAAACGGGAGAGCGAAGATCCCGCCGCCGGATCACGTCCAGGATGTTCTCCGCCTTTCCGTGTCCGGTCCGGCCGGAGGACTCGCGGTCCTCGAAGACGTCCCACAGGCGGTGGGCGGTGAGAAAGGCCTCCACATAGCCGTCCTGGGCGTTGGACACCACGAACAGCCGGTATCCGTCCCGCCTCAGCCGCGCGAGAGTCTCCGGTACGCCCGGCCAGAGCACCCCTCCCTGCACGGGAAGCCATTCGTTCTCCAGCGCGCAGCTCTCTTCCATGAGGGCGAAGGCCTCTTCAAAGGGAAGGGCGGGGAAGAAGATCCCGGCCAGCTCCTCGTTGGTGAGTCCCATGTACCGGCAGACGGAGTCCCGGTCCAGCGGCACGGCGGGGGTGATTTCCGGATGGCGGCGCATCACCTCCACCCAGGTTTCAGCCGTGACGCCCGTCGCGTCCCACAGGGTGCCGTCCAGATCGAATATCACGCTGTCAAACCGTTTCACGGGGGCCCCTCCCTTCGGCAGAATCTTCCATATCATTATACCGCACGCCGGGGAGCCGGTCAAGCCGGTTTGTGAAAAAAGCCGGAAAGAAAAGAAGGGCGCGCACCCTTCGTTTTTTCTGTCCGGACCCCTTGCAATCGGAACCGGGGTATGATAAAATGTGTTTATTAACCCCGGTATCTTTCAAGGAGTCCACCATGAAAAAACGCATCCTCTCCCTCCTGCTGGCATCCCTGCTCGGCGCGTCCGTCCTGGCCGGATGCTCCAACAACAGCGCGAATCCGGCGGAGACCGACAATCCCGTCCAGACGAACGTCCAGACTCCCTCCTCCGACGGCGGAGCCGAAGAGGAAGAGGAGCTCTCTCCCCTGGAGCAGCGGGCGCGGATCCCCGACAATCTGCCCGAGAACAATTTCGACGGCCGGGAGTTCACCGTCTGCACCGAGGAGCGGAAGTTCTACGAGATCTTCTCCGAGGACCTGAACGGCGAGACCACCAACGACTCCGTCTATCAGCGGAACGTGCGGATCGAGGACCGGTTCAACGCCAAAATCACGCCTCTGGCCAACGCGGCTCCCTACGACGACGTGATCAAGGTGGTCACCTCCGGAACCCATGCCTACGACGTGGTGGGCTTCGTCAACTACAAGACCTACACACCCGCGTCCGCCGGCGTGCTGTACAACTGGCTGGACATCCCGCGGGTGGATCTGACCCAGCCCTGGCACAACCACCTGGCCAACGGCGACGCCACCATCAACGGCAAGCTGTTCGGCATCGACTCCGACCTTTCGATCTCCACCCTGCTCTACACCTACGGCACCTTCTTCAACTATCAGATCATGGAGCAGTACGGCTTCTCCTCCCAGGACCTCTACGACATCGTGTTCGAGGGCAAGTGGACGGTGGACCGGCTGAAGGAGATCTCCTCCGGCATCTGGCAGGACCTGAACGGCGACGGCAAGCACGACGCGGACGACATCCACGGCTACGCGGTCACCTCCACCCAGGTGAACACCCACGACGTGTGGCTGGCGGCGCTGGACATCTCCCCGGTGCTGACCGTCAGCGGCGCGGAGGAGTTCGAGGTCACCTTCTTCAGCGACAAGACCGTCTCCGCCCTGGAAAAGGTCAACGCCCTGTACCACGAGTCCGACGGCTCCTACTTCGGCGGCTCCGACTGGAGACAGGTTCCCACCTGGTTCGCAAACGGCAAGGTGGCCATGACCCAGCTGTACTTCGGCGAGACCACCGAGTCCCTCACCGAGATGGAGGACACCTACGGCATCCTGCCCCTGCCGAAGTTCGACGAGACCCAGGACGGCTACTACACCAACTGCTGGGACCAGTTCACCGTGTTCGCGGTGCCGCTGACCATGCCGGAGAGCGACGGGGAATTCGTGGGCACCATGTACGAGGTCATGTGCGCGGAATCCTACAAGACCGTGTTCCCGGCCTACTACGACGTGGCCCTGAAGAGCCGCTATTCCGCCGAGCCCGCGACCGCCGAGGTGGTGGACCTGATCATGGCGGGCAGAAAGCTGGACTTCACCTTCCAGTTCGGCGAGAAGCTGTCCAGCCTGCCCTACATCTTCCGGCAGATGGTGGTGGCCAACGACACCGGCGTCGCGTCCAAGTACAAGCAGATCCAGAAGCCGCTGAACAAGCAGATCCAGAAGTTCCTCGAGATCTACTACGGCTGATGCGCTGTCCAAAGTACAGATAAACAACAACGGCCTGCCGCGTTTGCTCCGGAGACGCGGCAGGCTGTATTTATGGGATGTTAAGGGAATATCCCTTCCCGTTTATTCCGAAATGCGGAAGCTGTAGGTGCCGTTGCGGTCGCCAAAGTAGCGGGAGACGCAGATGTAGTACTCCTGCCCCGGCTCAACCGTCAGGTCGACTGTGTTGTTCTTCCCGCGGTCCGCTTTGGCAACTCCGATCTCCTTGTCGTTCCGGTCGTAGACGGTCAGGTAAGCGGTGGTGTCGATGCTCTTGTTGGTCAGCTCCGCATGGCAGGATTTCTTCGACGGCGTGAAGACGAACCAGTCGTTGTAATCGATCAGATCCAGCTCCCTGTCGCAGACGGTCCCCACGGGCGCTTCGAACGCCTCATCCTTTCTCACGCCGGCGTCGCAGATCCGTTCCTCGACGGAGAAGCGGTAATTGCCCAGCCGGTCGCCGAAGTAACGGGTGACGGAGATCCGGTACGGACGCCCCGGGGACAGCACCAGGTCGCAGACGCCGGTCTTGCCGCGGTCAGCCCTTGCGGTGCCCAGCTCCTTGTCGTATTCGTCGTATACCTTGAGATAGGCCTCTGTGTCCACGCTGGCGTTTGCGAGGGTGAACCGGTATCCGGAATAGTTCTCCGAGGCGGTGAAGGTGAACCAGTCGTTGATCTCCCGCAGATCCAGCGCCTTTTCGTATTCCTTGCCGGTCAGGATCCGGAAGGCGTCCTCCGGAGAAGCGCCGGCGTCGCACTGCATCTCGTTGACGGAGAAGCCGTACTTGCCCAGTCTGTCGCTGAAGTACCTGGAAACGGAGATGTAGTACACCCGCCCCTTCGACAGCATGAGGTCCAGGGCTCCGGTTCTGCCGCGGTCGGCCTTTGCGGTGCCCAGCTCCTTGTCGTATTCGTCGTACACCTTCAGGTAGACCTCTGTGTCCACGCTGTTGTTGTTCAGGGTGAAATTGTAACCCGCGTAGTCCTCCGTGGCGGTAAAGACGTACCAGTCGTTGATCTCACGCAGGTCCAGCGCCTTTTCGTAGGGCTTGTCGATGAGGATCTCGAAGG
>Ga0256405_10006738_pt1 | contig 18047 bp, 16 predicted proteins | sample RumenRJG_02DNA_FD_189096 | JGI IMG/M metagenome (GOLD analysis project Ga0256405, IMG submission 189096) | Bovine rumen microbial communities from Lethbridge, Alberta, Canada - RJG_02 | ecosystem: Host-associated > Mammals > Digestive system > Stomach > Rumen | place: Canada: Alberta... | reverse complement strand
CGTCCGGTTTTTCATACACTGGAGGAATGGCTGGTTGAGCTGAAAAGTACCAAAACATTTTCTGAGCAAGATGCAGAACAGGGCGGAAGCGGGGAGAACTTCCTTTCGGATAGAACCTGGGAACGTCTGAAAGGGCTGTTTGAAGAAAAACGCATATCCCTTGAGGAACAGATGAACGAAACCCTGCTTCTTCTGGAGCATGCGTTTGATTTTATGGAGCTGTGTTTTGGCGAAAGCCAGGAGATGGTTGTCTTTATTACGGAGCTGTCCTGCAGTCCGCATGCAATGTGGTTTCTCGGAGAAAATGAATGCCCCCGCTATTACCGGTACAACAAAGCCCTGCTGTTTGAGGACCGGGAAGAGCAGGTGCGGAAGAAACTGGGTGAGATCAGAGGACGGATGCAGGGCGAGTAGGATCCGATGCAAGGAGCTCTTCACACAGCCGGATCTTTGTGCTCAGACTGTTCTCAAACACAACGCTGCCATGCGCAGCGGAGGGGTTCAGAAGGTTCTCCTCCGTCAGCCGCCTCTTCAGCTCCCGCGCCGTACCCGGTCCGCCGTCAAAGATCCGGACCTTTTCTCCGGCAAGAGAGCGGATCACAGGCTCGACAAAGGGATAGTGGGTACACCCGAGCACAATGGCGTCCACAGGAGTCTTCTCCAATATGGGACACAGAACAGAAGACAGATAGGCGGTCACTTCCGGACCGTCTGTTTTGCCCGCTTCCACATATTCCATAAGTCCGGGGCAGCCCAGAGGAATGACATCCGCCTTGTCGGCATAGTGCCCGAGCAGGGTATGAAACTTGCTTTCCGCAACCGTCAGAGGAGTGGCCAGAACGAGCACCGTCGGATGCGGACTCATGAGGGCAGCAGGCTTCAGCGCCGGCTCGATTCCGATTACGGGAATATCCGTATAGATTCTGCGAAGGTCATTGATTGCAGCGCTGGTTGCAGTATTGCATGCAATGACCAGCGCTTTGATCCCGCGCGCATAGAGTCTTGCGGCATGTCCCAGGGTCAGCTTCAGAATCTCTTCTTTGGGACGGGTTCCGTAAGGGGCATTCGCGGAGTCTCCAAAAAACAGGAAGTCCTCGTTCGGAAGCAGCTTAACAGCTTCCCGGAGCACGCTGATCCCTCCGACCCCGGAGTCAAAAAATGCGATTGGGAGAGTTTTTTTATCCATAAGTGTTCTTGAATGATGTACTGCGTCAGATAGATGCTGTCATACTCTGCCGCGGGTTGTCTTTACAGCAGAACGGGCCCCTGATCGGTCAGCGCGAAAGTAATCCTATCTTCCAGAGGGAAATCAGCCTTTGCACCGGTTTTTTCCGTAACTGCTTTTTTCAGGGAATCGAGTGCGCCAAGCTCCACCAGTGTTTCGGTTTCCACCATGTCCGTATAGGAAACGTCTGTGAGCGGGAGCTGCCTCTGCTCCAGAATATACCGGATCTTTCCGGCATCGTTATAGCTTGTCCGGATCCGGAGGCGGATTCCTTCTGTCCGGGTGCCGGTCAGGCAGGCAGCAACTGCTTTCTTAACCGCGTCGGAATAGGCTCTCACCAATCCGCCGGTTCCCAGAAGCACGCCGCCGAAATAACGCGTCACAACCGCGCAGACATCGGTCAGTTCTTCTCCGGCAAGAACGCTGAGCATGGGCCTTCCGGCGGTTCCCGAGGGCTCTCCGTCATCCGAACAGCGTGAGATCTCCCCGCGCTGTCCCAGAATCATGGCACTGCAGTTGTGCCGGGCATCCCAGAAAGTCTTTCTGGTGCGTAAAATGAAATCGTCCGCTTCTTCCTGACTGCGGACGCTTTGCACCGTGGCAATGAATCTTGACTTTTTCTCTGTGATCTCGGCTGTGGCGCCTTTCAGAATGATTTTCACTGATTCCTCCGGCAAAAGAGCGCTCTTACCAAAACTTTAAGGAAATTAGAGCTTCGTTTTCAACATACCCGTTATACAATATTCGTGACGGGAACGTCAATATAACCATAACAAGACCGGTCTCCATAAGCCTGGAGGCAGGCAGCAGGCGACCAGGCAGCCAAGAGGTGATTGCGTGTACGATTATACCCGGTACGGAATTGAAGAAAAGCTCCGGCCCCGCACTTCGCGAAGAGTCGCAGGCAGGATTTTTTCTGCGCTGGGAAAACTGCTCGTCTTTGCTTTTATCGCAGCGGCGGCAGGTGCTTTCCTGTACGCATTTTTAAGCTGGAACAAGATCGTGGAGGGCGCACCGGATATTTCGGGAATGACCTTTGAGCCGGGAGAATCCGCAACGTATATCTATGACCGGGACGGAAACCGGGTGCAGAAGCTGACACTTCCGGAAGCGAACCGGGATCTTGTGCGGCTTGAGGACGTACCGGTTGACCTCCAAAGAGCAGTGGTAGCGATCGAAGACGCCAGATTCTATGAACACCATGGAATTGACCCGATTGGGATCGTAAGAGCACTGGTCAGCGGGATTATGTCAAGGTCATTTTCCCAGGGGGCGAGCACGATTACGCAGCAGCTTCTGAAAAATACCGTTTTCCCCGGATGGACGCAGGAGTCGTCTTTCAGGGAGCGGATCGAGCGGAAGCTGCAGGAACAGTATCTGGCGCTGAAGCTCGAAAAAAACCTGACCAAGGATCAGATACTGGAATCCTACCTGAACCTGATCAATCTGGGCGCGGGATGCTACGGGGTACAGGCTGCCGCGTACCGGTACTTCGGAAAGTCCGTCAGTGACCTGACACTTTCCGAGGATTCTGTCATTGCGGGAATCACCCAGAATCCGACCGCGTATAATCCGATCACCTATCCGGAGAACAATGAGAAGCGTCGGAAGATGGTGCTGGACGCGATGCTGGATCAGGGATATATCGATAAAACACGATATGATGAAGCAATGGCGGATGATGTGTACGCGAGAATCCGGGAGCACGTTTCCGAGGTGGATACCACCAGTTCGGTCTATACATTTTATCAGGACGCGCTGATCGACCAGGTCATGCAGGATCTTCAGGATGAATTGGCGTACAGCTACCAGCAGGCTTACCGGGCGGTCTATTCCGGAGGGCTTCGGATCTACTCCGCGCAGGATGCCCGGATCCAGAAAATCTGTGATGAGGAATTTGAGAATCCGCAGAATTTCCCTGCCGGAACGCAGGCGGGAATCGATTACGCGCTGAGCGTACAGAGTGCGGATAAGACAGTGACGGATTATGGAAATGATGACCTGATCGCCTGGGTGCGCAGTCATTCGAATCCATCCTTCCGTCTGATGTATACCGACGCGCAGCAGGCGCGCTCCGATGCGCAGTCCTTCCGGGATTCTGTCGTCGGGGAGGGAGACACGGTGCTGGGAGAACGCATTACCATTACGCCTCAGCCGCAGGCTTCCTGTGTTGTGATCGATCAGTCGACCGGCCTTGTCGCCGCCCTGGTTGGCGGAAGAGGTGACAAGGAGGCGAGCCTGACGCTGAACCGCGCATCCTATACGCTGCGCCAGCCCGGTTCTACCTTTAAGATTCTTACGACATATGCGCCAGCGCTGGAGAATAAGGCAGTCACACTGGCATCGACGATTGTAGATGAACCTTACCGGTACAGCTGGGGAACCCCTGTCAATAATGCCAGCAAGACCTATGCGGGCGAGGTGACGGTGCGCCGTGCGATTGCAGAGTCCATCAATGTGGTTGCGGTCAAGCTGCTGACCCGGATCACGCCGCAGGTGGGGTATGAATTTGCGAAGAAGATGGGAATCTCAACCCTGACGGATCATCTGGAAACCGATTCGGGGGTTTTGACGGATGTCGGCCAGACACTGGCACTGGGCGGCATCAGCAGGGGTGTGACAAACCTGGAACTCACCGGCGCCTATGCGGGGATCGCGAATCTGGGGCATTTCTATAAACCAAAGTTCTATACGGAAGTCATGGATCAGTATGGAAATGTTCTTCTGGACAATACGAACCAGAAGCCAAGGACGGTGATGAAAGAGAGCACCGCGCAGCTTCTTACGAGTGCGATGGAGGACGTGATCCGGGACGAAGCAGGGACCGCACATGGAATGATTCAGCTGGGAAGCATGAGTGTCGCCGGAAAGACAGGGACGACATCAGAATGGAGAGACAGCTGGTTTGTCGGATATACCCCGTACTATACCTGCGGGATCTGGGCCGGGTATGATAACAATGAGGTCCTGCCGGATGCCGACAAATACCATACCTTCAGCAAGCTTTTGTGGAATGCGGTCATGAGCCGTGTCAGCGCGCTGGATACGCCGACCAGGTTCCGCCTGACCGGTGATGTGATGACAGCACCGGTATGCAAGACATCCCATATGGCGGCTTCTGTGCGGTGCCCGGAGGTCTATGACGAGATGTTCGCGCAGGGGACACAGCCGCAGTATTACTGCAATGTGCACGGAGATGGCTCTCTGGTATCCGGGGGCAGCGGCGGAATCGGAGGTATCACCGGCACAAACAGCCAGAGCCAGGTTGTGATTCTGAACGCGGAACCGGATATGGAACCGGATGTGGAAGAAGAGACCTTTGACGGATACGGGGAAGATCCGGTGTGGGATGGTGTGGAGGATGATTCGATGACGGTCTGGAATTCCGATTCGTATGACAACTCCTATGACAGCTCCTATGACAATTCCTATGACATACAGAATCAGGGACAGAATGAAGACGGAGCAGACCCGGCCGGAGGATGGAATCAGGATGGTCAGAACCCGGCAGGAGAGATGGATTCAGACCCCTTGCAGGGGAGTGCTTCCGGACCGGGTGACATCGTGATCTTTTCCTGAATACACAGAAACAAATAAAAGGCAGCCACGCGGCTGCCTTTTTTATTGTGCTGTTTGTCCTGCAAGGACGAACCCGGAAGAATCAGTTCTTCTTTCCCGGCATCAGCTTCTGATACCACTTTTTCTTTGGCGGCGGTGTCTCAAGCTTACCGCGGATCGCCTTGACATCCATGATGTAGATTCCACTGAGGGTGGCCTTTACAGACTTTCCTACGGGAATGACAGGAAAGACTTTCTGATCCGCGACAAGCGTCATGATCTTTCCCTGCACCCTTGCTTTGACGATCGGCATCTTGGACCGGCGCATAAGCTTCGGTGTCTGATCGATTACAAACTGCGGCAGGCCGGATTCCTTGAGCGGAAGCATCTTCTTGTCGATAACGAAGATCTGGACGACCTGCTTGGAAGCTTCCATCTGAGCCTGGGACTCATCCTGCTTCTTCTGCAGCTTCTTCCCCCAGAAGTAGAGGAAGATCAGACCTGCAACCAGGACAGCAAGTATGATCAGAAGTACAATTGTAACGGTTGACATGCAGCATTTCCTCCGAAAATATTGTCATATACGCGGGAATTCTATCATTTTCTGTATGAAAGCGCAAGTGGACACTTCTACCCAAATCAGGGAATGTGTGATATACTCTCATGAGTATGTGCACAAGCGCATGAGGAGAAGATTATCTGAACGAAGAAAGGGTTTGAACAATGAAAAAGAAATATGCTTTAGCACTGCTTTTGTCTGCCTGTACCGTGATTGCTGCGGGCTGCGGCAATAAGGAGAAGGAGACGGAAGCTCCGAAGGCGGTTGAGACTGCCGCTGCCAGAGACACGGAAGCGGCAGCGGCGGAAACCGAGGCAGCGGCAGCGGTGGAAACAGAGGCAGCGGCAGCCGCCACAGAAGCGGCAGCGGTGGAAACAGAGGCAGCGGCAGTCGCGGCAACGGTGGCCGAGACAGAGGCGGAGACAACTGTGCCGGAGATGGCAGCGGTGGAAACCGAGCCGGATGCTTACAACTACGCGGAAACGGAGTCTGAGAGTTACGATTATACGGAGACCGAGACGGAGTATGTTGTGGTTCCGAAGCCGGAGTACAATGTGTCTGACTACCTGAAGATTGAGGACGATGCGTATAAGAACCTGACGGTTCAGGTTGCGCCTGCCCAGAAGGCGACCGATGAAGAGGTCAACGAGGAGATCAATACTTCCATTACTTATCTGGAAGACTATGATGAGATCGTCGTGAAGAAGACAGAGGGCAAGGTAAAGTCCGGAGATACGGTGAATATTGATTATGTCGGGACGAAGGACGGAGAAGCCTTTGACGGCGGCAGCGCGCAGGGATATGATCTGGAGATCGGGTCGGGATCCTTTATTGACGGATTTGAGGAAGGCCTGATCGGCAAAGAGATCGGCAGTGAAGTCGACCTGAATCTGACCTTCCCGGAGGATTACGGTGTTGAGGATCTGAACGGTGCGGATGTTGTGTTCCACGTGACATTGAATTATATTGCCGAGATTCCGGAACTGACGGACGAACTGGCGAAGAAGCTGTCCGGCGGTGAATACGATAATGTCAAGGATTATGTCGAATCGGTGCGCAGCAGCATCCAGTCCGGATATGATGAGGACTACAAGAACAGCGTCTTTACGATGATCATGGGCAAGCTGTCTGAGCTCTATCCGGTAGAGCAGTATCCGGAAGCAAATATTGAATACAATATCAATGACATCATGGACCGGTATATTAAGCCCTATGCCTCCATGTACGGAATGAGCCTGGATGACTTCATCGCATCTGCCTACAATGGCCTGACGGAGGAAGAGTTCCGTGAGACACAGCTTGCTCCGGCAGCGCAGGCAAACCTTGCGCAGGAGATCATCCTGACCGCGATCGCCGAAAAGGAAGGGATCACCATGACGGATCAGGAACTCGACAAGCTGCTTGCCTCTTACGCGGAAGAGTATGGCGTGACTGTGGAAGAACTGACCGCCGGAATGGACAGAGAGTCCATTCGTTCGAGTGAACTGCAGCAGGCCGTGATGAATTGGCTGTATGAAAATGTGACCATCGAAGAAGTCGAGGAGACCGAGCCGGCTGAGCTGTCCGGTTTCGAGACAGAGGCGGAAACGGAGATCTCTGCAGCCCAGACTGAGGCAGAAACCGCGGCTATGACCGAGACAGAGTAAAGATGAAACTGTTTGATGAAAATCAGGTACCGGGAAGCCTGGATTCCTGGCTTCCCGGAAGGAGAATCAGAGAGAAATCATGAGAAAAAAGCTCGCAATCCTTCTTATGAGCGCTGTGCTCGCCGGCGTGCTGCCATGCACAGGTCTTTACGCTGAGGAAACTCCTGCATCCGAAGAAGTGCAGGAGGCGGATGCCGGAGAGACTGAGGCGATGACAGAGACAGACGTGTTTGTGTCTGTTCCGGAAAACCGGCCGGAGTATCAGGCACTGGATTATGTTAAGATCGATGATGATGAATATAAAAAGATTCAGCTGTCGGTCTACCCGCCTGCGGATGATTCGGAAGAAGCTCAGGCAGAGTATCAGAAAACCATCGATACGATGATCATGACACAGCTTTTCTCACTGTATCCTGTGAGAGAGCTTCCGCAGGACCTGATGAATTATACGATTGGCAGCCTGACGGCAACCTATCAGGAATATGCCGGAATGTATGGGATGGACTTCGCAACATTTCTTCAGACCTATCTGAAGGAGGACGAATCCACATTCAACGCGCAGGTGAAGAAGGCGGCGGACCAGACACTGAAGGAAGAGATTCTTCTGAAAGCGGTGGCGGAGAAAGAGAACATCACTGTTTCGGAGGAAGAGTATGAACAGGGCTGCGCGGATTATGCGCTGCAATATGGATATGAATCCGCAGATGCCCTCAGGCAGGCATTTGATGAGCCCACGATCCGGATCAGTCTGCTGATGGACAAGACCTTCGATTACCTGGAATCCGTCACGCAGATTGACCTCATTATCGAAACGGAGACAGAATCCGAGAGTGAGGCAATGACGGAAGCGGAGACCTGACAGACCGGATTGACTTTTGGCAAAACAATCCTGTAACAGCTCTTGACCTTTTGGTGTCATACATGTATGATTGCTGTATCTGCTAGGGGCGCGAGAGCTGAGAGTGCAGGTGAGATTCCTGCAGACCCTCAATACCTGATCTGGTTAATGCCAGCGTAGGGAAGCAATTCATTTTGCATTGAAGCTGTTTTGAGCACCTCTTTTGCGGAGGTGTTCATTTTTTTATGCAGCTGAGAAAAGGAGGCATCACATGGAAGCGAGTGTAGCAATTCAGACCCTGCCGGCAGCACCGGATGATGAGGAACTGTGCAGAATTGTCGATGAGGTGATCGCGTATATCGCAGGCACCGGATACAATTATTACGTCGGACCTTTTGAAACGACCATTGAGGGTCCTTATGATGCGCTGATGGATATTGTGAAGGAGTGCCAGCATATTGCGATCCGTGCCGGCGCGCCGTCTGTCGCAGCGTACATAAAGGTCAGCTACAAGCCGGAAGGAGAGGTCCTTTCCATTGAAAGAAAAATCGGAAAATATCACGCGTAAGGTTCCTGCTCTGGCAGCGCTCGCCCTGATTGTGGCCATCTGGGAACTGGTCTGTGTCAGCGGTGCGGTGCCGTCTTACATGCTTCCGTCACCGATCGATGTTGTGCGGGCTTTTGCGGATGACTTCCCGAATCTGATGCACCATGCGGCTACGACTCTGCAGGAGGCAGCCTGGGGACTTCTGGCGGGGATCGGACTGGCACTGATCATGGCAACATTAATGGATCGTTTCGTGATTCTGGATCAGGCTCTTTATCCGCTGATGATTATCACCCAGACGATTCCGACCATCGCGATTGCCCCCCTCCTGGTGCTCTGGATGGGATTTGGGATGGCACCGAAGATTACACTGGTTGTGATTACGACCTTCTTCCCGATTGCGGTCGGACTTTTGGACGGATACCGCAGCGTTGATCCGGATGCGGTCAATCTGATGCGGGCCATGGGAGCGAACCGGAGACAGATCTTTCGTCATGTCAAGTTCCCGGCTGCGCTTGATCATTTCTTTTCCGGGCTGAAGATCTCCGCGTCCTACGCGGTGGTGGGAGCGGTCATCTCGGAGTGGCTCGGCGGCTTTGAGGGACTTGGCGTCTATATGACGAGAGTGAAGAAGGCCTACGCATTTGACAAAATGTTTGCGGTGATCTTTTTGATTGTCATCATCAGTCTGCTGCTGATGGAACTGGTCAATCTGCTTCGTGATCTTGCGATGCCATGGACGGCAAAGCAGGCAGACGGAAGCACAAAGTGACAAACCAGAAAGCACAGGCAACCGAATATAGAAGGGAGACAGATATGAAAAGGAAGAAACTGTATATGCTTGCGGCATTCATGGTAACGGGCGTTCTGGCTGCCGGCTCCTGGCATAGCGCATCTGCGGAAGATCTGACAAAGATTACATTCTGCCTGGACTGGACGCCGAATACCAATCATACCGGAATCTACGTGGCCCAGGCACTTGGGTACTTTGAGGAAGAGGGGCTGGATGTGGAGATTGTTCAGCCGCCGGAAAATGGTGCGGTGCTGATGTGCGCATCCGGACAGGCGCAGTTCGCGGTTGACGCGCAGGATACCATGGCCGCGGCGCTTGATCAGGAGGAGCCGCTGGGGATTACAGCAGTGGCAGCGATGATCCAGCACAACACTTCCGGAATTCTGTCCCGGGCCGGAGATGGGATTGATACGCCGAAGGGTCTGGAAGGGAAGACCTATTCAACGTGGGAATCTCCCATCGAGCTCAACATGATTGAGTATGTCATGACGCAGGATGGAGGAGATTTCTCCAAGCTGACGCTGATCCCGAATGACATCACGGATGAGCCTGCCGCACTGGCAGCCCATCAGACGGATGCGGTCTGGGTTTTCTACGGATGGAGCGGAATCAATGCTCAGGTTGAAGGCGTGGACTGTGATTATTGGAGTTTTGCCGATATCAGCCCGGAACTGGATTATTACACACCGGTCATCGTCGCGAATGACAGTTTTCTGGAAACGTCTCCGGAGATTGCGAAGGCATTTCTCAAAGCAGCGGCCAGAGGATATGAGTATGCCATTGAGCATCCGAAGGAGGCTGCGGATCTTCTGATCGAAGGAGATACCACCGGCTCTCTTAAAGGGGCGGAGGATTTGATCTACGCGAGTCAGGAATGGCTTTCCGAACGTTACATCGACGATGCGGATCGCTGGGGCGTCATTGATGAAGATCGGTGGAATGCATTTTACGGATGGCTGTCAGAGCATGAATTGACACAGAATGATCTGACAGGAAAGGGATTTTCAAACGGGTATCTGCCATGAGTCTCCTTGAGGCGCGGCACGTCACAATGGAATATGATCACAGGACGATCATTCAGGATATCTGCATCCATCTGGAGGAAGGGGAACTGATCTCCCTTCTTGGCCTGAGCGGATCCGGAAAGACAACCCTGTTTCATGTTCTGTCCGGCCTTGCTCTTCCGAAGGAAGGGCAGGTCCTCCTGAACGGACGCGATATCACGGGAAAACCGGGGTCTGTCAGCTATATGCTGCAGAAGGACCTGCTCCTTCCGCACAAGAAGGTGATCGACAATGTATCGCTGCCGCTGATCCTGAACGGAATGAGCAGGGCGGATGCCAGGAAGAAGGCAGATCCCCTGTTTGCCGAATTCGGGCTGGAAGGGTGTCAGGAGCAGTATCCGTCCAGCCTTTCGGGCGGCATGCGTCAGCGGGCTGCATTTCTTCGCACCTATCTGTGTGCGATTGTTCAGACAGAGGGTACCTCCGCTTCCGAAAGCAGCGCGCTGAAGCGCACATCTCGCAGCGGCGCGAGACAGGAGGCGGACGGCCAGGACAGGGTGATGCGCACGGCTGCGCTTCTGGATGAACCGTTTTCCGCACTGGACACGATCACAAAGGACCAGATTCATACCTGGTACCTGGATGTCATGCAGAAAATTGATCTTTCCACAATCTTTATCACCCACGATATTGATGAGGCGATCCTGCTTTCGGACCGGATCTACCTGATGACCGGAACACCGGGGAAGATTACGCATGAGCTGCACATCAATCCGGCCAGATCACTCCGGAAGGAATTCAATCTGACCCAGGAGTTTCTCGAATATAAGCGCAGAATCATCTCGATTCTGTCCGGCCTGCACTGACAGGCCGTTTTTTTCTGCCCGCGCGCCGCATGGATTCTCTCTTGTTTAGATAACGTGAATAAGGTACAATGATCAGCAGATAGCAACAAAAGACAATGGACGGCAGCGAGGAAGCTTTCTGCCGGGAGCAGGAGATGGAGGCTGTATGAATAAAGAGTATGATGTGGTAGCGTTGGGAGAACTGCTGATTGATTTTACGGAAAGCGGACTGAGCGCACAGGGGAATCCCCTGCTTGAGGTGAATCCGGGAGGAGCGCCGGGCAATGTTTTGTCGATGCTTCAGAACTATGGAAGAAAGACCGCGTTTATCGGAAAAGTCGGCAAGGATATGTTCGGCCGGCTTCTGCTGGAAGCGGTGGGAAGCTGCGGAATCGATACGAAGGCCATCCTTCAGGATGAGGAGGTGCATACGACACTTGCCTTTGTCCAGACCTTTGAAGACGGTGACAGAGACTTCTCTTTCTATCGGAATCCGGGCGCGGATATGATGCTGACGAAGGAGGAGGTTGATACCCAGCTGCTCAGGAACACGAAGGTCTTTCACTTCGGAACACTTTCTTCCACCCACCCCGGCGTAAGGGAAGCAACCAGATACGCCATTGATGTGGCGAAGGAAGCAGGCGCGATTATTTCATTCGATCCGAATCTCAGAGAGCCTTTGTGGAAGAGTCTTGACGATGCGAGGACGGAAATTGAGTATGGTCTCGGAAAGTGTGATCTGCTGAAGATTTCCGACAACGAAGTAGAGTTTATGTGCGGAACGGATGATTATGACAAAGGCGCGAAGATGCTGGAAGAGAAGTATCATATTCCGCTGATTCTGATCACTATGGGCAAGGAAGGAAGCAGAGCCTATTATAAAGGAATGCGTGTCGAAGCAGCTCCGTTCCTTCAGGAGCATACGATCGAGACCACCGGTGCCGGAGACACCTTCTGTGCCACCTCGATTCATACGGTACTGAAGTACGGGATCGACAATCTGACACAGGAGAATCTGGAGGAGCTTCTCACCTTCGCGAATGCCGCAGCTTCCCTGATTACAACAAGAAAAGGCGCGCTGCGCGTGATGCCGTCACTGGAAGAAGTAACCATGCTGGCAGAAACAAGGCTGAAAGCATGAAGTAACCATGCCTGCAGGAGCAAGGCTGGAATCATAGAGGAAAGTTTATGGCAACCCTGAAGGATGTAGCACGTGAGGCAGGATTGTCTGTCGGAACCGTATCGCGGGTTCTGAACAACCGGGGATATATCAGCGAGGAGACAAGGCAGCGAGTCAGTGCAGCGATGGAACAGCTTCATTACCAGCCGAATGCGATGGCCCGAAGCTTATCCAAACGCAGCAGTTCGATGATTGGCGTGATTGTGCCAAGTATTTCGCATCCTTATTTTGCGAAGGTTCTGAGCTGTCTGGAAAGTGCAGCCCATGAGGAGAACTATCAGCTTCTGCTGTTCTGCTCTCAGGGCAAGGTCTCGCGGGAAGAGGAATATGTACGCGTGTGCAGCAGCAACCGCGTAGCCGGACTGGTTCTGTGCTCCGGATCTGTCAAAACAGGAAAACTGCGCAATTTCGGGTTTCCTGTCGTTGCCTTTGAACGGCATCTGAATGAGGCGGATGCCGGTGTGGAATGCAACAACTATGAGGGCGGTGAGCTTGCTGCCAGGGAACTGATCCGGGCCGGGTGCCGGAAGCTGATGTGTATCAGCGGAATCGGAGAAGTATCCATGCCGGCGGATGTCAGAAGAGAAGGCTTCCTGGATGTATGCAGAACGCATTCGGAGGTAGAGGTGCAGGAGTTCTTCTGCTCTCCGGAACATCTGGAGGATCTGAATTATTTTCCGGAGCTCAAGCGTTTTCTGGATGAAGATCCTGATGCGGACGGGATCTTCGCGGGATCGGACATGATCGGGATTCAGCTGATGTCGGAGCTTGGCAGAAGAGGGCGGCGCGTCCCTCAGGATGTACGGATTGTCGGTTATGATGATGTAAACCTTGCCCAGATGACGAACCCGCAGCTGACCACCATCCGGCAGCCGGTGGAGGAGATGGCCAGAGAATGCATTCGCATCATTGTGAAAGCGGCAGGCGGACAGAGCATTCCTTCCAGAACGATGTTTCCTGTTTCCCTTGAAAGAAGAGGATCCACTGAAATGGCAGATTGCATAATAAAATGACAGCTGATTTGTGCATATCAACCGAAAAACATGATTATATGTGTTAAGCGATTGACACAAAATGGGTTCAATGGTAAAGTGAATCCACCTGATAATTTCTTATTTTCCAGGAGGGAAGAGATGAAAAAATTTATTACTGCTATTGCAACTGTTACAGCGGCAGCGTTGGCGGTCACTCCGGTTATGGCGGCTACCGATCTTACCGTATTCAACTCTAAATCTGAGATTCAGACTCAGTTTGAAGAGGAAGCTCCTGTCTATTCGGAAGCAGCGGGCGTCAACATGGAAGTTGCCATGTCCAATGACCCGGTTATTACGCATATGGGAACCAGATATGCTTCCAACAACCCCTATGTCCTCTCCATGGTTGATGCGAAGGATATTTATTCACTGACACCGGAGCACGGCATTGACCTTGCGGATACGAAAGCAGCGGCTGATACGGACTATGCCATCGAGATCGACGGCAAGGTTGCAGCGCTTCCGTTCTGCATCGAAGCACGCGGCATTATGTACAATAAGACAGCGATCGAGGACATCACCGGTGAGGAATTCAATCCGGCAGATTACGCGACACTGGATGCGTTCAAGGAGCTCCTTGACAAGCTGGTAGACGGCGGTATGGATGCGCCGGTTGCCATTATGAAGGAAGACTGGTCCCTGGCTGCGCACTACCTTGCACAGTGGGTCGAGGAACAGGAAGATCCGGAAGCTTACGTTGAGCAGCTTGTTGCCGGCGAGGGCGACATCATCAACAACGAGAAGTTCAACTCCCTGATGGATACCTTTGATGTCCTGATGGAGTACAACTACGCGAAGGATGCGGCTGTCAACGCAGACCGCAACAAGTCCGAGGATATGCTGGCATGGGGCGATGTCGCGTTCATGTTCGGCGGAAACTGGGATTGGTCTCTGATCGTTCAGTCCGAGTCTGACAGCGAGATGGGCATGATGCCGGTTCCGCAGAATACAGATGACGGCACCAACGAAAAGCTTGTCGGCGGCGGCTCCAAGTATTTCTTCATCGACAGCTCTGTTTCCGAGGAACAGCAGCAGGCGGCCAAGGATTTCCTTGACTGGATGGCGACTGATCCGGACGGACAGGATTTCGTTTCCAACACCTGCGCACTGGTTTCTCCGTATAAGAGCAACACGCTGGATGTTTCCGATCCGCTCTCTGTTTCCGTTAAGGCTTTCGCAGATGCAGGAAACCTGATCAACAACTACAATTTCTTCCCGGATGATCACATCACCAAGTGCGGTGCTACCATGCAGAAGTACCTTGGCGGCGAGATCGACAGAGAAGAGCTTGCAAATGAGCTGACTGAGTACTGGAAGGGCGCAGCTGTCATTGAGCACTGAGCCATCAGCATCTGATGATTGATCGAATCTGAATCAGGGAAGGAGGTATCGGCGGGTACCGCTGCCTCCTTCCTGATCTTTTGAGAGTAGGGAGACTGACATGAAAAGAAATACAATGTCTTATAAGATCAGACAGTATCTCATGTTTGCCGGTCCTGCGACACTTCTGTTCTGCGGAGTAGTAGTCATTCCGCTGGTATATGGATTCTATCTGACCTTTACCAGCTGGGACGGCATCTCCAAGTCAAAACCCTTTGTCGGCATCACCAATTACATTGCTGCATTCGGTGATGGGGCTTTCTGGGTGGCAATGGGCAGAACGCTGATCTATTCAGCGATCGCGGTTATCCTGGTAAATGTGATGGCGTTCCTTCTGGCCTATATGGTGACCAGAGGAATCAAAGGACAGAACTTCTTCCGCGCGGGCTTCTTTATCCCGAACCTGATCGGCGGTATCGTTCTCGGTTATGTGTGGAAGTTCGTTTTCAACAGCGCGTTTGTTGCGATTGGTGAGAATCTGAACATCGGATTCCTCAAGAATTCCTGGCTTGGAACGCCTTCCGGTGCCATGGCATGTATGATCATCGTAGCTGTCTGGCAGTACGCCGGCTACATGATGCTGATCTACGTTGCGGGATTCATGAGTGTATCCAAGAGTCTGATTGAGGCGGCACAGATTGACGGCTGCACACAGTCTCAGGCGACCTGGAAGGTGATTGTTCCGCTGATGAGATCTTCATTTGTGCAGTGCATCTTCCTTACCATTACCAGATGCTTCATGGTCTACGATGTCAACCTGACATTGACAGAGGGCGGACCGTTCAACTCATCGGTCATGGCAGCCATGCACGTGTACCGTACCGCATTTACAGAGCATGCTTACGGCACCGGCCAGGCAGAGGCCCTGATCCTCTTCATTGTCTGCGCGATCGTAGGTGTCACGCAGGTCTATATCGGACGTAAAGGGGAGGTGAGCGCGTAATGTATGAACTTGAGAATGCACAGGCGGCCCGCCGCAGAAAGATTGTCAATGTAATCATGTGGGTCGTTCTTCTGGTCCTCTTTATCGCTTTTATCTTCCCGTTCATCATGGCGCTGATCAATGCGTTCAAGGCGAACACGGATATTAACCGTTTCCCGCTGGCTCTGATCGGACCGAGGAAAGGCTTCATCACGAGCAATTTCCCGACCGCGATGGAGAAGATGAACTTCTGGGGCGTGTTCGGTAATTCTGTGATCATCACAGTTTCCGCAACCGTTCTGACACTGCTCTTTTCGGGCATGTGCGCATTTGTCGTAACCCGGAACAACTGGGTGGCATGCAGGCTGATCTTTGCTTTGATGATTGCTTCCATGGTCATTCCGTTCCAGGTTCTGATGATCCCGATCGTGTCGATCTACGGCGGTACTCTGAATGTGCTGAATCACCGTCTGACACTGATCCTGATGCATACCGGATTCTCGGTATCCATGGCGACCTTCATGTACAGCGGAGCGATTAAGACCAACATTCCGCTGGAGCTTGAGGAAGCTGCGCTGATCGACGGCTGCACCAGATGGCAGACCTACTGGAAAGTCGTTTATCCGCTGCTTGGACCGACAACGGCAACCGTTGCGATCATTGATGCGATGGCATTCTGGAACGACTACCTGCTTCCGAGCCTGGTTCTGACCAATAAGCCACTGTATACCATCCCGATCGCGACCCAGATCTTCTATGGATCTATGGGAGGCTCCGATATGGGCTGCGTGCTTGCTGCTCTGATCCTGGCGATGCTTCCGATTCTGATTCTGTATCTGGTTATGCAGAAATACATTGTCGAGGGTGTTACCTCCGGAGCTGTCAAGGGCTGATGCCTGAGATGAGACAGGAATGAAACCTGCGGCGGACGCAGCAGAGTGCTGATATGCATATCTGCGGCGTCCGCCGTTTCAGCAACGAAAGCCGGGAAAAGAGAAAGGAAATAACCGATGGGAAGCAGCGGAAAACTTCGTGAGGTCAGAGAATATGAGGAGAAGATGGGGGCAAAGATCCCTATGGAAAAGCGGCCGGCGTTTCACCTGTCCAGCAGGATCGGATGGATGAATGACCCCAACGGGTTCTCCTTCTACCAGGGACAATATCATTTGTTCTATCAATATTATCCATACAATACGGTCTGGGGTCCCTGCTACTGGGGCCATGCCGTTTCGAAGGACCTGATTCACTGGGAGTACCTTCCGGCGGCGCTTGCGCCGGATGAAGAATACGATAAGGACGGATGCTTTTCAGGATCGGCAATTGAACTGGAAGACGGGCGTCAGATGCTGATCTATACAGGCGTTGTGAAAAAGGAGATGGAGGACGGGAGCATCCGCGATCTGCAGCAGCAATGCCTTGCGTTTGGCGATGGCCTCAACTACCGGAAATACGAAAACAATCCGGTTCTGACCTTTCAGGACCTTCCGAAGGGCTGCAGTCCCTATGATTTCCGTGATCCGAAGATCTGGCAGGAGGAAGATGGAACGTACAGGATTGTCACCTGCTGCGCAACACCGGGGCGCGACGCAAAGATCGTTCTGTTTCAGAGTAAAGACGGGATCCATTGGGAGAACGGGAGACAGATGATCCAAAACTTTGACCGGTTTGGAAAAGTATGGGAATGCCCCGACTTTTTTCAGATAGACGGGAAATGGGTGCTTCTGACCAGCCCGATGGATATGCTTCCGGAGGGATTCGAATATCATAATGGAAATGGAACCTTGTGCCTGATCGGAGAGTTCGATGAGGAGAGCGGTATGTTTACGCCGCAGCATGATCAGGCGATTGATTACGGGATTGATTTCTATGCGACGCAGACATTGCGCACTCCGGATGGAAGGCGGATCATGATTGCGTGGATGCAGAACTGGGATACGACTCCCGGTTACCGGCTGGAACCGACCTCCTGGTTCGGACAGATGACCATTCCGAGAGAACTGTCTGTCCGGAACGGGAGACTGTACCAGTGGCCGGTGAAGGAACTGGAGCAGATCCGCAGAAACCGGGTTTCTTATGAGAATGTCTATGTAAATGGCGAGATGGAGCTGGATGGCATCAGGGGACGTTGCGTTGACATGCAGATCGAGGTACGCAGTGCCGATCCGGAGCATCCCTACGAAAAGTTTGTGATCCGGTTTGCTGCCGGCGGCAGATACTATACCATGTTGAGTTATCATCCCAGAGATTGTATCATGAAGATAGACAGGAAGTTTTCCGGCTCCAGAAGAGCGATTATCCATCAGCGCAGAGCGGAGGTGCCTTCCAGGGACGGCTCTGTGAAGATCCGCCTGATTCTGGACCGGTACAGTGCGGAAGCATTTATCAATGAAGGGGAACAGACGATAACGGCGAATCTGTATACGGATATGGGCGCACAGAGGATTACATTCAATGCGCTGGGAGCGGTGTCGATGAATATCGTAAAGTATGATCTGATCTGACGAAAGAGCAATCCA
>Ga0256405_10006736_pt1 | contig 18048 bp, 14 predicted proteins | sample RumenRJG_02DNA_FD_189096 | JGI IMG/M metagenome (GOLD analysis project Ga0256405, IMG submission 189096) | Bovine rumen microbial communities from Lethbridge, Alberta, Canada - RJG_02 | ecosystem: Host-associated > Mammals > Digestive system > Stomach > Rumen | place: Canada: Alberta... | reverse complement strand
ACGCCTTCTGTCTGGAGCGTTTTAGCGATTTCAGATAATGCGATAAAAGTGTTGCCATCCTTAATGGCACTACCATTGACTAATAAAACTTTCATATCTCTAATATCTAACTGATGTTTTTGTATATGTATTAATTCAACGAATAGTGCAAATTTACAATATCTTTTCGTAAAAGCATACGAATAGAGTTAAGAAATTCAACTTTTTCTTCAGAACACGATCTAGTTTAAATAACAAAATGTAGATTCTTGGAAGTTTGACGAATATGTCATAGCGCCTTTATGATTCTTGTAAATACTATTTTAAAATCAAATTTATAGAATTCTCGTATTGACGACTGACTAGATAATAAGATATTGTGCAGTTCTTGTCGTATTTACACATATTTAACGAAAATATCCGTCTGAGTTATGAAATGATTTGTTATCTTTGTGCCGAATATTCACGAAAGAGATCTGGATAGTTATGTTAGTATCTGCTAAATTTGAAAATATATACTCGTTCAACGAGGAGACACGCATCTTGTTCACAGCTAGCAAGAGCGACCAGTTGCCGTTGCAAGTGTCACGTGCGGAGAAACGAGATGATATATCCGTGCTGCGCATGGGATTGATTTACGGTGCCAATGCTTCAGGAAAGTCAAACATCATAAAATGTTTGGCTATTATCAAGGCGTTTGCTCTGAATGGTTGGAGCAAACGCAAGTATAACTACTTCAAGATGACGGATGAGCCGCAAGAGCGTTCAAGCATAGAATTGGAATTCAAAGTGGATGGACAATTCTTTGCATACGGTGTGGCATTTTCAAAGGGTGGTTTGCTGGAGGAATGGTTGTATAAGACCGGTAGCCGTACTGATACCCTGATTTTTGAACGCAAACGTTCTGTCAACGAATGGGAAAATGTGATTGCGCCTCAATTTATGAAGAATGAAGATGGGCAGTTCTTAAAGTTCTTGATTGATGGTACACCCACGAAGGGTACTTTCCTAAGCGAGTACATCAAGCGTAATGGAAAGGGAATTGATGCCATCAAGTCAGCACACAAGTGGTTTGAGAATCTGAACATCATCTTCCCTGATACGCACAGAACAGACTTCCCGTTCCGAATAGTGAACGATACCCAGTTCAGAACCGTGATGCGCGAACTGCTCAACTATTTTGGTACTGGCATCTCCGACCTTTGTCGTGTAGAGTCAAAGCCCGAAGAATTGGGCATTCCAGACGAAATCAGACAAAAGATAGAGGAGAGTCTTGAAGGCAAGGATAAAAGAAATGGAGTCATGATTCACAATGACAGTCGCTTTATTTTTGCCGAAAAAGACGAGTCCATGAACTTGAAATGGCATGAATTGAAAACCATCCACAAGAAAGAAGGTAGTAACTCGAATTATATCTTCGAGATGTTTGAGGAGTCCGATGGAACGTCTCGCCTTTTCGATTTCATTCCAATGCTCATTGATATGCGTGCCAATGATGCCGTCTATGTGATTGACGAGGTCGATAGAAGTCTGCATCCGATGCTGACATTAAAATTGTTGGAGATGTACAATAGTCTGCTCAAAAGTGACTCACAGATGCAGTTGATATGCACCACACATGAGTCCAATCTACTTTCTACAGCTCCTATCCGTCAGGACGAAGTTTGGTTTGTAGAAAAAGACGAAAGAGGAGAAAGCCATTTGTCTTCACTTTGTGAGTACAAGCCGAGGGAGAATGTACAGAAGGGTTATCTGAACGGTCGCTATGGAGCAATTCCATTCTTTGGTGAACTGAATAATATTCATTGGGACGATGCGGAGCAGGAATAGTTTGATGCGCGAACGTCATGAAGCATTTCGTGACGCTCGTCTGATAGTTATAGCCTCCGAAGGCAAGGACACGGAGCAGATATATTTCAAGGCATTAGCCAAGGAATATACCAATCCTCGCGTGCATGTACATATTTTGGAACGTAGCGAGGACGAGCAGAATAGCTCCAGTCCAGAATACGTATTGAAGCAACTGAATAACTATAAAAGTCTGTATGAGTTGGAAGCTGACGATGAATTGTGGTTGGTTGTTGATAAAGACCGTTGGACAGATGCAATGTTGTCTCGTGTAGCCACGGAGTGTACACAAGAAGTTTCCATGCACATGGCTTTGAGTAATCCTTGTTTCGAGCTTTGGCTTTTGTTGCATTTGGAAGATGCTTCGTCGCTGACACCCAAAGAACAGAAACAATGGATGGAGAATCGTCGCAAGTCGAGAAATACCGATCCATTCCTGAAGGTACGTTTGCGCCAAAAGATGGGTTCCTATCATGAGTCAGCTTACGATGCCCCTGCTTTAATAGCTCATGTAGAAGAAGCAATAGTGCGAGCAAAAGCCTTGGACAAAAATCCTGCCGACCGTTGGCCGCAAACACTCGGTACACGAGTGTATCTATTGGTAGAAAGTGTGATGAACAGAAATCAATAAAAGGTAAAGTTCAAAAGAAATATTATAACTCGGGTGGAAACAATTTGATATGTTTCCGCCCGTTATTATTTGTTCCTATACTTTATGGTATATTTTTCATAACCTCCAGCAATTTGTCGTAACTGCTCACCTCGTGGTAGCGGACATTACTTGTTGATAGTTCGTTGAAGAGTTTTTTCGCACAGTCTATTTTAGCCTTTTCTACACCCTTCAACTGCATGGAGTCCATCGAACCTTTAGTCTCAGCGATAAAGAATATGTGTTTAATCCCCATATTATCGTTGAAGGCTATAGCCCAGTCAGGTGCGTAATTACCTACTGGTGTCGGAATTTGGAAAGTGCGTGGCAATTTGGCATATACACAAACCTCATCAGCTTTATCAAGGTCTTCTGCAAAGTCGCGTTCCCCCTTACTATCAGAGAATACATAGTCCAAGATATGCTTCTTGGCAGGATATGCTTTATCTACCGATTGTCGGCTCTTCTCCTGTGTAAAGATATCGGTGTCGTAAGTGTCTGCCGTAAGGTTGTAAGTAATGTGCTCCACTATCATTGTGGCTTTTTGCTCCTGGATGAGTTTTACGACCTTGCGGATAAATTCCTCAGGATTGTTCTTGAACAATAGCAGACGTGCCGGCAAGATACCCTTTAAGATTCTTACAACCGTTCTTCGGGTGAGCGTCGCACCACGGGCGATGTCTCCCACTAAGTCGTATGAAACCGTAGAAGTGCAAACCTCTTGCATCTCTTGATGACGTGTATGTTGGTCACCATCGAAATCCATTCCATTTCCCTGTTCGCCTGTTGTTACCACATAACGCAATTGTGTAACGGTTAAGTCTTTGTTAATGGCAGCGATGGAATTCTTGATAAGTTCTTCGCTGTCGTAGTGGACAGTATAGACATAACGGTGGTTGATTTCTGCCCAAAGTTTCTTAAACTCTTCTTTCTGAGCATTGGCATTTAGTTTGTCGTTGATAACCTCAGCCTTATCATTAGCATCTTCGATCATACCTTCCATGGCAACAGGGTCAAAGATTCCCTGTATCAACTTATGCACTTGTTCTGCTATAGGTTGTAGTTTCTTACCAACTGGAGCAAGTGTTTCTTGCTTCATATCCTCATGGTAGGATTGCAAGATGTTTCCTTTCTCGTCAGTATAGTCGTTTTCAAAAAGATAGTTGACAATAGATGCTGCTTCCATAGCAGAGATGGTATGCAGCTCTTCGCCCACCTTAAAGGTCTTTCCTTCGAAGTAAGCAATTGTGGCCTGTGTAGGACGTTCACGCAAGGTCTCGCGTGTTTCTTTCTGAAGGTTGTCGACAAATGAAGAATAACTTTCGTTTGCAATGACGGTCAATTTGTTGATATCATGAACTCTGTCACCCAATCGTTCGGCATCCATACGGTTACCTTGTTGGTCCACACAGATACGAAGTCCGCGACCCACCTCTTGGCGCTTTGCTGTTTCACTATTGGCATGGCGCAACATACAGTTTCTGTATTTGTAAACAGCTTTATATCAACCGTTTATGGCTTAAAAGGTAGAAAAGTAATGCCGAGAATTCTGAAGAAGCCTAAAAAGATAAATATTTAACATCTTTAACACTTTTAAACTACAAAATGCAAAGCATTTGTGCATTTTTTTGATTGTGTTTGTCCTTCGGTCTATATCCATTAGTTTGTGTCTATGACTTCTGTGAGTATTATAGCACTTCTTATAAACATACGAAAAAAGGATTGTCCTCAGATGAATTAGACAATCCTTTTGTATATAACCCTTGAACTGAAACTCACATTGCAGCAGTAACAAACAATCCATTATTGCCATATATCATTTGCACAAAAGGCAAGTCCTGTGATTGCTGTTCCTCCCACAATTCTTCAAACTGCTTTTTGTCAGTTACGCTTGGAGTGTTAGGCATATTGGGATGTGAATGCCACTCTCCCAAATATCTCACTTGATGATATGTCAATTTCGTTATCCTCTCATATTCCGCAGTTAATCCTTTAAATCCACGAACAAACGATACGGGGCTATGAATGCTGTCCTCTGGGGCTGGAACCATGTAATATACATAAATAATATTATGGTCGCGGTCATAACTACCAAATAGGCATCCGCCTGTTTCCTTATTTAGCGATGCTGCTGCCATTGTTTGTATTTCCTTTTCTACGGCATCGGAAATATAAATTTGAATACCGCCCAATACTTCATGACGCCAATTTGTTATTGTCATCGGCAAACTTGACACTGTCCCATTTTCAGCATCAAAGTGCCAAATATTCAAACAAGCTTTCCCCGACGTATAATGTTTCCTTATTTGCTTTGAAATAATTGCCGACAACACACGTACATTCTCATAGTTAAGAATCATCGATTCTGATCTGCAACTGAAAGTATTTGTGCGCACAGTTTCTGTCTGTTCCAAATGCTGAGAAAACCTATCATCAACTATCAGGTTACGATAATAATCCATCTCCAACAAGTCGAGATGAGATTTTCTTTCCTTGTCTTCCATTAGCAATACTACATCATCCCCCTTAGGGTTCAAGAATGAGGTACATCTACGGAAAGTGCGTTCATCATTTACAAGTTTCCTTTCAACCGCTATGGAGGTGCTAAAATCCATTACCAACTCCGTGTTCTTAAATAGACGTTCTCTGTCATTTCGGTTTAATGTTAGAAAGTTTCCTTCTATGGCATTTATTTTCTGAAATAAAATGCCATGATAGGTGTCTTTGATGGAACGAACCTTTGAAGTCATCACTTTGTCAGTTGCAAGTGTATGACGGCTAAGATTATGTGGTAGTAATATATCACAATCAACTAAATTGATTTCTTCGGAGCATCCTTGTCTCACCCAATGGTCGATTACTGCAGATCCAAGTGTGCCAGTCCCGACAACACTCACTTTATTGAAGCGGTCTTTGATTCCATTATTGATAGCGTTTCCACAACGGGAAACCATGAATTCCAAAAGTACCACTTCTACCGACAATTCATAAAACCATTTTTCAAACGCATCCTTAGGAAGAGCCATCTTTTTAAGGACTATATCCTTAGGAAGGCAGTTTGTCTTGATGAGGAACAATTCTTGTGAAGCCTTTTTATCATCTTTGCTTGTCTGAGTGATATAGATTGATATAACTAACGGAAGCGTAGCCTTTCCTGCTGCACTTTTTGTTAATACAGCCAAGAGACTATTCGTCAAAGAGAATTGGTCTGTTGACAGAACATCTTTCAAGTCTCCCATTGTTTGGGGTATCCGTACAAAATTGCTTGCATGGATTTTTTCTGTAGAAATACCGATTAAATAGTGAGTGGCTTTACTTTTCTCAACAAACTCCAATGTAGAGGAATACTTTGTCTTTGGGGAGTACTTAATGTATGGATTACCACCTGAGCGTTCATTCAAAATACAACAAACCTCTTGAAACCCGAAGAAAACCTCTAATGGGCGGTTTACCTCATGCAATTTGTTTATGCTATTCAGGCTAAACCAACGTCTTATGGAATTTAAGAAATCATGCGCATTAAATAGCGGTCGTATATCAGCAAATGCCACATCCGACACACATAGTGATACTGGTCGTGTAAACGGCTTTGCGTTTGAATGGGGCAGCTCTGTTGGAAAATCTTTTCTAAGCGCATATACTTCTGGTATATCGACGTCTTCTGGATGGCAAATAATTGCAATTTCCTCCTCATCACGTATGTCAAAAACTGGCTCATCAGGAATTTCAAGATGCGTCAAGCGCATTTTGATAATGGCATAACCTTTGCCATTGACATAACATTGTACATCCTTTGCGTAAGGATGTACAATGGCTGCCTTATAGATTGCCTTGGCTCTAAAAAGTTTTAGGTGTTCACCTCTAATTGAAGAGCCATTTGTTATTTTATGATTATAATCTGTCATCTGCCAGCTCTTGGTGCAGGATTAGAAATAGATGTAGCTCCTGCTACCGTAGTATTCTCTTTCAGTGTCTTCCCGTTCTCGTTAATCTTAAACATAATGGGCTGTGGTATATTCCCCACTTTGCTATGTGTCGCAGTATTAAGAAAATGCGAAGAACCAGACTTCAACTTTTTTATATATTGCTGTTTTGCTTCATAGCAAGGAGGATTGTTGTCATCGTTCTTAATTTCATTTGAAGAAGCTATAATATGAGCAGAATTACCAATCTGCTTGTTCAATATGGCTTCCGCAGACGGTTTAATCTCCTTCTTATTGTCAGGTTCATTGAAGAAAGACCAAGAGCAATGATGAGGCGCAAGGAAAATATTCCACTTCAGTTTCTCATCATCCGCGTTGTTGTCCAAGATGTGCTGCCAAATTTCGTGCTCAGCATCACCTCCCATCAGCACACGGCTCTTGTAACCCGTGTAGCCGTCTATTTTAAAACCGAACTGCACAACTACTGATGTTGCATTCTTGTCATCATACTTCTTACTGGTCTCAACATCTTCCTTAAACGGGGCGTGGATGAAAATATCCAACCAAGATAGACTTGATCCATGAACAGTAGTTACGAGTTTGCCAGGAACATAACAATATCTGCGGTCGAACTCTTTGTCTTTATCGTATCCGATAATTCTCAAATAGTTGCCTTTAGATCCAATGAAGTTCTTGTCATCATCGTATAGTTTTCTACGTCGTTTCGCTTCTTTGCGTATATCTTCAGCAGGTGAAGACAAATTATTATTTAAGCCGCGAGGTGTAATCCACAATTCTTCTATGATAATCTCATCCTTATTTTTGTCCTTGTCGTAATCATCCACTTCACCGTGGTAAAAGTTCTCAGCAAATCCCTTGCAATGATCGTCATGAGGGTGCGTGCTAATAAAAAGATCCACAAAAGGACGTCCCAATCCATCCTTTTTCAGTTCTTTCAGCAAATCTGCTTTTACATCAAACATCACTTGCTTTCCATGACCATCGGTAAGGTCTGCCAATATCTGGCAATCCACTATAATGGTCTTGCCGTTATCTAATTTGATCAGCGTGCAATCAGCGTTGCCTACTGGATAATACTTAATAATGTGTTCCATAACTTAAATTTTTAGTAGTTATTCTTATCATCATCTAAATTCAAGAAGACGTTATATAATCTCCTAGCATATCTTCTGCCATTTGTATATGCAAACCATGTGGTAATAAGCGAAACCACAATACAGGTAATTCCTCCCCACAAGAAAAAACGTCCAAGTGGTAGTGAAATGCCCCACCTGTTAATAGCTGCAAGAGCAAACAAGACAATCCCGTCCATAAATATTGCCGCAGTTAGGTTGCGATAAAAACCATAAATACAGTTGTAGTCGAACAGTATATCATCGAATCTAGTTACGTCCAGCAACCAATTAACAGCTTCATCAACACGCTTTACATATTTCTTATTTTTGTAAGTCTTGTGTTTTAAAGACTGAAGGTCTATTCCCCTTTTGGATTTGATTTTTTTTCGTATAGCGGTTTTATTTTCCTCAGTAAACTCATCATCAGCAGCATAAAGCATCGCGGTTGTCGGTTTCAACCTGTCGCAAAACAAAATCTTGCCAGGATAAACCAACGAAATGTCTCTTAGCACAAGTCGCAATAAGAAAAACAGTGCAGAACTGATAGTACCCAATGACAAGACATATACCAAGGCCTTGCCCCACATCTTAGTTTCAAGGAACTCGTCTATTCCCATGGCGAGTCCAACAAAGATTGGAACCACGAGGAAAATATAGGCAGGCTTTATACGTGCCTTGCTATAATAAACCTTGCTACGCTTTTCTTTTATCTCTTTGTCTATCTGTTTCATAGTCTATTTCCCTACTTCTCTATAATGAAGGCACCAATATCCCATATTGCGAGAGTCTTTAATTGCACCTACCTTCTTGAAATATTCAAGACGATACGCATCCGCAAATGATTTATTGGAGCAACTCACATGCATTTCGCCATTATTATGGATGTCAATCAAGATGTTTCCTCCTTGATTGTTCTGGATGTGCTCCAACTCACGGCGATTCCACTCGTTGTATGCCAAATGTTGGCACTTGGCATTTCCAACAAGCGTTAACTTAGGTTTCATGACATCAAGGAAGGAAAAGTCTTTGTCGCTATCCCTACCATGATGAGGTGCAATCAAAACATCCAAATCAGAGATGTCAGTCTGATGCTTTTCAAGCAGATGGTTTATTGTCTCCATCCCAGCATCTCCGCAAAAAAGGATTTTTCGCCCCTGAACACAATAGAGAATAACATACGAAGAATCGTTCCAATCCTCTGCCGACTCTGCTGATTTTATCAGCTCTTTCGTTGGAGATAGTATTTTGAGATAGTCGTCAGATAATACGCCATTATCATCCTCAGCAAAGTATTTAGCAACAGTTCCATCATAGAATATCAAAGATTTTGGATTATCTACACTATTGCGTAATCGCTGATAGCAGTCCCAATCTTCTTTTTTATAACGTCCACAATTGCCGTGCTCGTCAAAACTCTGCACCTTAGTGTTTGCCGTATCCCAAAAATTCATGATGGATATAGTGTTTGCAAGATTCTTCAATCCGTCCATGTGATCCATATCCGGGTGAGTCTGAATGTATCTAAAAATGCTTGGCATATGCCATCTTTTTATATATTCCACGGGATTCGTTGGATAGGCCTTCATATTGAAGTTTCCTTTGACAGAATTGGCAGACTCATTGCAAAAAGTAACGATAGAGGGCTGTTGCTCAATAATATTTCCGCAACATATGTCAATCATGGTAACCTTTCCATTGTCATGCTGAATAATAGAACAATCACCTTCATCAACGTTTAAAAAATGGATTTTAGCCATAGGCGATAAACTTTTATGTTGGAGCAACATTACTCCAATGTAAATTTGAGCAAAAACAATGCCAAATACTTTGATTATAAAAGTTGTATCGAAATGGGTCACAGCGATTTAAAACATTGTCAAATTGGCAGACATTTGTCATGGATGCAACGAAATAATGTCATAGAAAACAAAATCGTCTTTTTTCCTTATTGTGGTTTAGTTTAAGGTATGGAAATGGCATTCATGAATGGAAATTTGGTTAATAATCACAAAAAATACATTATTTATATAATATAAAAAAGGATTTTGACTTGAAAAAGAAAATAAATTATTATCTTTGTCTCGCAATTTAAAATGTTAAACATGGAAGTTAAGGATTTAAATAGACTCAAACTAGTACTCGTCCAAAAGAAACGTACTGCAGTATGGCTTGCAGGAGAACTTGGAGTGTCTCCTGTTACCGTTAGCAAATGGTGTTCTCAAAAGACTCAACCAGATTTGAAGACTTTAAGTAGAATAGCAGAATTGTTAGAAGTTGATAAGCGTGAACTCTTGACAGAAGATTGAGATATAAACAACAAACATGAAAATGGCTAAAAAGAAATATAAGGGAATTGATCTTTTTTGTGGAATCGGTGGTTTCCGCCTTGCAATGGAAGATAATAATGTCATGTGTGTGTTTTCTTCTGATAATGATAAGTTCGCACAAGAAACTTATCAAGCAAATTTTGGTGAAATTCCAGAAGGTGACATAAAAAAAATTGAGGCCAAAGACATTCCTCCATTTGATATACTTGCGGCAGGATTTCCATGCCAACCATTCAGCTATGCAGGCGAAAAACAAGGATTTAACGATGAGATAAGAGGAACATTGTTCTTTGATATTTGCAGAATCCTTGAGTATCACAAGCCGCCCATGGTGTTTTTAGAGAATGTAAAAGGATTAAAATCTCATGAGAAAGGAAAGACATTGAACATTATAATTGAGAAATTAGAAGAATTGGGGTACTTTCCCCATTGGACTATTCTTTCTTCTCTTGATTATGGCTTACCCCAAAAAAGGGAGCGATGGTATTGTGTAGCCTTCCGTAAAAATATTGAGTTCTCTTGGCCAAAACCTATTGGTGGTCATCCTACTTTAAGAGATATTGTGGATTTAAATGATGATAACCCATCGTTAAAACTTCCTCAATTCGAGTTAGATAGGATTGATTACCATTTTTCTGTTGCAAAACCTGGTGATAGGGTAAAACATGATAACTCAAAATACGACCCCCATACGAAAAAGGGTAAGTATGGTATATACTCTTTTCAGAAGCCTGATGGATCTCTGCGTTTTCATGTTGGCGATGTGGCCAAGACACAAATTCAAGAAGCATTCTATTCCTGTCTTGATACCTATGCTCCAACAATTATCGCCAACAGGACACCAAAACTTTGGGATATGAGAAGGAAACTTTCTGTATTAGAGGCTCAAAGGCTACAGGGATTCCCTGATGATTTCAAGTTCCCTGTCTCTGATGCCCAAGCATATCATCAATTGGGTAATTCTGTAAGTGTACCCATTATCAAGCTTATAATGAAAGAAATGATTCGAACTTACGATAAGAACAAATAGCGATGAAATACTTTTCAATTGAAACAGTTGTAAATGCCTACAAGGGATTTCAAGATTGCATGACAAACAAGTCGTGGGGATATTTAGCCATATTAAAAGGATGCAAAAGTAGCATTCGTCCCTCTGTTCCATTCGACGTGGATATGGATATGGTTTCAAATTTCCTTGAAAACATCTTCAATCTTTCACAAACAAAGAAAAAATATGAAAGTGGACGTTCCTTATATGTTGTATTCTCCAACAGATGGGATCGATACTTCAACTATCAGGGTAAATATTCTCCGAACCTTTTTGATATAATTGTTTGGGCGTATCGCAGAAAGGCTTTTAACGATGATATCACCAAGGAAAAACTATTCCAACTCTTTTCTGAGGAGTTTAATATTCCTATTGGTGTGATTTCGGTTTGTTTTAATGTAGAACCCAAAGATATTCTTTTTGTTAACACATTATATTCCGAGTCAGACTTAAAAGCTAAGCTAAATCAAATCGGAGTAAATGTGTCAAGTAATAATATCGATGCAAAGAAAGCAAGTGTCGTCGCTTCTCCTGGTGAAATTAGTAGAGGTCCCTTTGTACAAACGTTATATGCAGGATTGGATATAACGGACTATGTTTTAATTTTGCAGTCTGATTACTATTCGCTTTATGGCAAAGGGGAAGATATTTCATTCAATGATCATGTGGATACCAAAAACCTTCAACAAATTTACTATGGTGCACCCGGCACAGGAAAGTCTCATACTATCAATGAGAAGACTGAGGGTGAAAGCGTAATCCGTACCACTTTCCACCCCGATAGTGACTACTCAACGTTTGTTGGTGCCTATAAGCCAACAATGGGCTTACTTCCTATATGTGACGAATTGGGACAACCAATGAAGATTGGTTCTACTGTACTCCATAAAGAGCAGATTATCTACGAGTTTGTCGATCAGGCATTCCTTGAGGCTTACGTGCAAGCATGGAAGTTCTATGCTGAGAATAGTGATACAGCAAAGAAGCAGTATCTTATAATAGAAGAGATTAATCGTGGTAATTGTGCTCAGATATTCGGTGATTTGTTCCAATTGCTTGACCGTAACGATACTGGTTTCTCCGTATATCCAATCAATGCAGATAAGGATATGAAGAAACAGTTGGCAAAGGCTTTCAAGAAAGATGGAGTAACTATCACCATTCCAAATGCAGATAAGATTAACGCTTTATATAAAGGAAAAGATATAGTAAGCAAGGTGCTTTCTGGTGAGATCCTTGTATTGCCTAACAATCTTTATATTTGGGCAACCATGAACACCAGCGACCAGTCGTTGTTCCCTATAGACTCTGCATTCAAGCGTCGCTGGGAGTGGCAGTATATGCCTATTGGAAAGGGATATGACGAGAACGGACAGGAAATAAAATGGGCAATAGAAGGTGCAACTAAGAAGTTTAGTTGGTGGTCATTCCTCGAAAAGATAAATGCGCAGATTGGAGAAGCGACACAGTCAGAGGACAAGAAACTTGGTTTCTTCTTCTGCAAGGCTACTGATGGAGTAATCTCGGCTGAGAAGTTTGTTGGCAAGGTCATCTTCTACCTTTGGAATGATGTCTTCAAGAACAATGGTTTTGAAGGCCCAATCTTCAAGGACGTTGACGGAACAGAATTGACATTTGCCAAATTCTATAAGTCAGACATGAATGGCAATGCTATCGTACAGAAGGATAAAGTAGAGCTCTTCTTGAACAACCTTGGTGTTGAAGAATTTAAGGATGGGAATATTCCATCAGAGGAACCAGAAGAAGATGAGGACGGAAATCAAGCGTCATCTCCTTCAACGGGACGTGACTATACAAAGTTCTCAATTAACGGTGTCGGTAATTATGCCAAAAACAACCTTGCTGCAGAATGCGTGAAGAAGTATATTGAGCTTAACCCGACCAAAACAGCAGAAGATGTGTTAAATGATTGGCGAAGCCTAGGTAATATCGTACCTCACTTCATCGAGTCAAAGGAACAATATGATGCAAGAACCGACAACAGCAAACGCTCTCACGAGATTGCATGTGGTGGAGCTGTCATTTATGTTGCTCATAATGGATATGGTAACAATGGAAAGGTACTTGTCTTAATGGATGCAGTCAATCAAAAGGATTGGGGTATTACCATACAAAAAAATGTTTAGAAGTAATCACATTGGAATATGAATAATTGGAAAGAAGCGGCTCTTGACGCATTGCATAGAAGCATTCAACCCGTACCGCAAGAACTCAATGAAATTGATTGGAAAGGAGGATTGTCGAGCAAGACTGATCGCCTAGCTCAGCATATCTGTGCTTTTGCCAATCTAAGTGGAGGTGGTTTCCTCGTTTTTGGAATTAGCGATGATGCCGAATTTGAGGAACTTGACAAAGCGACGATCGAGGAGACCACAAAGAAACTTGGCAATATAGCCAAAAACAACTTAGCGTGGTCCATACAATTGGAACATGCAGTTCTCGATTATGAGGGTCATGCGCTTCTTTTCATACGTATTCCAGAACAGCAGAATAAACCAGTATATCTGCGAGGACGTGATATTTATGAGGCATACATACGCTCGGCTGGTCATACAGTCAAGATGTCGCGTGAGCAGGTACACGAAATGCTAGCCCTGTCACATGGTCTTACGTTTGAAAAACGAGTTGCTCGTAGTGCCGTTATGGATGAAACTGTATTGGAGCTTCTCGATTACGAAAAACTATATGAACTAATAGACAGGCGCATTCCCCAAGACAAGAGTCGCATCATGGATCAGATGTGTGAGTTTGGCATGATAGAACGCAAGGATGACCGATACGACATTCTCAATCTTGGAGCAATATTGTTTGCAAGAAAGCTAAAGGATTTTGGACTTGAGAACAAAGAGGTCATTGTACGTAAATATTCTGGGACGAACAACCTCGTTATGGAGCTGGAGTACAAAATGTCTGTTGGCTATGCTGTTGGTTTCGAGGATATGGTTGATACTGTCATGCGATTTACTAGCAAGGAGAAGATTGAGGTACGACGAGAAGCTGTCCCAACCTATCCTCGCGTGGCAGTAAGAGAATTTGCTGCAAATCTCATGGTTCATCAAGATTTCGGAATAACAGGTATGCCTATCACCATAGAGGTGTTTACTAACCGTCTTGTCATGACCAATCCAGGAGCGTGCTTGAATGATGTAAACCGCCTTATTGATCTTCCTCCTCATTCTCGTAACGAGGGTATGGCACAGTTGATGCTTCAACTTGACATGTGCGAACGTCGAGGAAGTGGTTACGATAGAGCAGTAGCCGCCATTGAAGAAATGCTACTGCCTGCATACAAGGTTCAGAGTGGCGATGACTATACCCGAGTATTCATGTTCCCCATGAAGGCATTGAAAGACATGACTAAGGAGGAAAAGGTTATTGCATGTTATCAACATGCGTGTCTCTTATATGAGAACAATCTAAACCTGACGAACCAAGCTGTAAGAGAACGCTTCGGGCTTGACAAGAACAAGAGTAGCGTAGCGTCACGTATAATTGCAGATACAGTAGAGCGGGGACTTCTAAAGGTTTCTGACGAACAAAACACATCTACGAAATACGTATCATACATTCCATTCTATGGATAGTTTTTCTTTGCAGAGTAAATCCAATATTTATATAACATATTGAGTTTCAGCTACTTTTTCTTTGCAAAGTAAGTCCAATTTATTGGTATTGGCTTTTGATTGACAAATTAATTATGAGAATCATCATAGAAGAACATAAATATGCAGCAGCTGACGTTAAGGACGTTCTTAAAGGCATTGATGCCCTTGAAAATGTCGAAGGCTATGTCAGTGTGAATTATGTCGGCTATTTCTATAATACCGACAAAGATGTTCGTGACTGTGTATTTATCCTTCCCAAGGTACTGTTGGAGGATGTTGATGGCAAGGAGCTAGTCTTTGGCAAATACGCTCCAGAAGAAATAATAAATCTCGACGCTCACAATCCTTTAACTCAGCCTGAGAAGGACTTCATCTATGAATTTGCCGTATGGATATATCGTGCTATAGTAGTATTCCATAACGACAAGCGAAACAAGACAAGCATCGTTTATCACAGGAAAATAGCCGAGGTTGGCAATGGAGGCAAACGTCTGAGCAATACCTTCCTTGACATTCTGTTGTCATTGGTACAATTCAACAAGAACAACCAGGATTTCTTTTTCTACATACTCCGCAATATCCATGCAGGATTCAACAAAATAAACTGGAACCGAACAATAGCAACAACTCCAGCAATCATTCAAGACTGCAATGCCGTTTATCTGCGTCCCGTGAACAAAAAGAGACAGATCAACTTTGACGAAGAGTTGCTTGTAATCTTCTTCTCTATCTTGAACTACATCCATGAGCACTACGGATTCCCTGTATCTATCAACTGTAATTTTGAATTGATTACAGGCAAGCAATTTAAGATGTATCTGAACGGCATGGGCAAGATGCGCTTGAAGCAGATAAAATATAAATATTTCTCCGACAAGGCTTTGGAGCTATGGGACTTGTGTTATGCCTTCTTTGACTCTGCCCGACAGATTTATGTAAGTTCAGACCAAAAGGAATACCTCTTAGTCAAGAATTTCAATATCGTGTTTGAGTCAATCATTGATGAACTGGTGGGTGACAGGAACATTCCTGCAGGCTTGAAAGAACAGGATGATGGCAAGCGTATCGACCATATGTATAGTTATCAAGGGTTGACCACATACGAAGAGGATAAGCCAATCTATTATATAGGTGACTCCAAGTATTACAAGCGTGGCAATAAGATTGGCAAGGAATCTGTTTATAAACAATTTACATACGCAAGAAACGTCATTCAATGGAATCTGAACCTATTCATGAATGATGATAGGGATGATGAAGAATTACAGTATGACAAGAAGAACTTCGGCAATGTACCTAAGTTACGTGATGACGTGACTGAGGGCTACAATGTGATACCCAACTTTTTCATCAGTGCAAAGTTGAACAAGGAACTGAGTTACAAGGATGAGGTTGAGATAACAGACAAAAAGAATACTCACTTCTCAAACAGCCACTTCGAGAATCGGTTGTTTGACCGTGACACGCTACTCATCTGTCACTATAATGTCAACTTTCTCTATGTTGTGTCTCTATATGCAAGAAACAATAGTCTCCAAAAGGAGGCTTGGAAAAAGAAAGTACGAGATAACTTCCGTTCTGAGATACAGAGGATGTTGACTGAACAGTACAGTTTCTATGCTATGCAAGCTCATCCGAATGTAGATGCCAAGAACTATCTGAAGGAACACTTCCAACAGACGCTTGGTAAGATATTCACTCCCTTTGGTAATGATGAAGTATTTTCATTGGCTCTTGACAAAAAGGATCCAGAAGGTAACAACGATGAGTTACTGTCCGAACTGCGAAAGCATTTCTTTGTGATAGAGAATGGCATTGGAGAGAATCCGGAACCGACTCTATCAGAGATTATAGAAAAAGAGGGTGATAAGTATAAGGTTCAACAGATGGTTGGGCAGAAGTGCCTTATCTTTAATCTTTTGGGAGATCAATACACAAATAGTGAAGTTAAACTCGCAACTGATCAACGCTTTGGTATTGCTATTCAATCGGAGGAAGGTCACAATGTTCTACACCTTGAAGAAGGTATGACTTCAATTGCATATCTTGTTATAACCAACAAGAAAGAATGTAAGGTTTATAACGTGGAAAAGAACCCAATGTTCCTTACAGGACAGGATTGTAAAGGAATGCTCACGACAAAGAAGGAGGCTCTTGTCTATCTTGTTTTCAAGGTTAGTATTCCTCACGAAGATGTAAGCAGAATCATGTCAAACATGGTTGATATGGAGAAAGTCAGAACGCTCTATGGCTATGGTCATGGCATAAAGATGCTGGATTTTAATTCAATTCTAAAAAACGAGTAAATAATTATTTTGCAATCAAAGAGCAGTTCCGCTTGGAGCTGCTCTTTGGGTTGATTATAGACTATAATACCGTGATATTAGTATGGCTAAGCCCCCTGCCACCACGGAGAATCCGATGGTGAAGAAGAACCACTGGGCATAGTGCCCGAGGTAACAGCCATCATATTCCTTGTATCGCTTCTGAACCCTCCTGCGTTCTTCGACAAACATGCCATTGACCTCACGGATATGTTCTTGCATCTTTGCCAGCATCCATTTGTGTTCCTGGTCAAACAGGTCTTGTATCTTCTGCCAATCAGCATCAGCCACATTCACTGAAACTTTCAGTTTTGTGTGTGCGTCTTTAAGAACATTGTCAATATTGGCGATGTCTATAACAGGCTGGACTGCCTTCAAAAAGTCCTGTTGTCTCTTCTTGCGTTGAGCCTTTGCCGCCTCGGCACAATGCTCTGAGCAATACCTCTGCGAGCCGCTGTTACAAGTGAACTCCTTTCCGCAGAAGGCGCATTTTCTTGTCTTTCTCATTTGACTCCTTTTTATGTGGTTTTACAATCAACTTCATGCAAACCGCCACGGAGTGAACTTTCGTCAACCATTGACAATCCTTGTCAACTCATTCCACGATGTCACGTTCTTCAAATGAGGTCACTTCCTTGCTTCTTTCCCTCTCGTTCTTCAGTCAACCGTTGTACACTCTTGTCAACCTTTGTCAACCCAGTCCACGAAATGGCAAAATAAAAGCCCTCAAAATTCTCCGCGGTAGAAATGCGTTGCAAAGGTAAGCGGATTTTTGAGAACCACCAAAAAGCAAGTCTGAAGTGTTAAAATCTAAAAGCGGTTGATATACAGAGGTTTATCCCTATGTGTTTTTCATTATTTATAGTTGTTTAGAGGGCTCTAAATACAAAAAAAGAATTGAACAGCTCGAAAAGAATCTTATAATAAATCTCTTCAGGAGTATAGCGACGGAAATAGTCATCAATCTTTTTGATGAAGTAGTCTTTGACACTTATCTTTTCAGATTTCGGATTGGTCGAATCAGATGGAATCTTTTCAGCTGCCATCTTCCAAATATCTTCAAACCAAGAACAAACCTCTTTGTAATCCTTGTCACTCAACTTAACTGGGTCACCCATTGTCAGTTCAATGTTTGACGTAGTTTTCAAGCCAAGACCTGCATCCGTAAGGTTACTACTGCCCGTTAGG
>Ga0256405_10006735_pt1 | contig 18050 bp, 11 predicted proteins | sample RumenRJG_02DNA_FD_189096 | JGI IMG/M metagenome (GOLD analysis project Ga0256405, IMG submission 189096) | Bovine rumen microbial communities from Lethbridge, Alberta, Canada - RJG_02 | ecosystem: Host-associated > Mammals > Digestive system > Stomach > Rumen | place: Canada: Alberta... | reverse complement strand
AAAGCAGTAACCGAGGTTTCATCAATGACATCTAATTCATGAAGTTTGGCAAGAAGATCTCTTCCTAACGAGGTCTCAAACATCGAATTCTGGCTTGGCAAATCCACACGGAAACCATAGGCATTCGCCATAAGAGATAACGGCAAACGGTATTCCTCGTTATATCCAGCAATGAAGATATGATCAGGTGATATGCCATCTTCGATATCTTTCGCGATACGATTACAAAGGTAATGAAGTTCCCCATAAATATTGGAAAACCTTGCAACTCCTCGTTTATTTAAGGATTTTTCATGATTATCAAGCCAACTCATGGAAATGTTTGGCACCGAATCTAACGCTCTCGAAATGCGCATTCCATCTGGATAACCATCGATGATGATGTTCCTGCCTTTGAACATCAAATAAGCATATTCATCCTTATAGAGGTAGTCTAGTTTCACCATCTCCTGGGCAAGTTCTTTGAAGTTGTTCAGCCTAGTGGAGCAATAGGTTTTGTCCAGATTGATATAAGCCGCTGCATTTAGGATATCTTTGGCTTCGTGATAACCTTTGCCTAGGCTAAGCAAGTAACGGATTGCTCTATCATCATGCTGATAAAGGAAGAGTTTCTCTAAATCTTCTACGGTCAATAAGATCATATCGTCTTCAGGATACTCATTACGGTAATCCAAAAAGATCCATTGCCTGCTTAACGGGGAAATGACAATCGATTTTTCGAGGATCTTATAATGACGCATAGTCAATTTATTTCAATTTGAATACACGGGCTGCCTCAACCGCTTTCAGCCAGCCTTTATAACGCTGCTCCGCTTCTTCTTTGCTCATGGTTGGGGTATAGACTCTCTCGATGCGATGATTCTTCTTCACATCTTCTAAGTCCTTCCAGAAACCAGCGCCTAAGCCTGCAAAATAGGCGGCGCCTAAGGCGGTTGTTTCTAAACATCCTGGCAAATGAACTTCGCATTGGAGGATATCCGCCTGGAATTGCATCATCAGTCCATTGCTAGAAGCACCACCATCGACACGCAAGGCTGGCAAATCCAGATGGGCTTCTTGCTTCATGATTTCGATGACGTCTTTGGATTGATAAGCAACAGATTCTAACCCGGCACGCGTAATGACATGACGCCCGGTACCACGGGTTAAGCCGAAAATCGCACCACGGCATTCATCATCCCACCATGGGGTGCCTAAGCCGACAAAGGCAGGCACAAAATAGACGCCTTCGGTATCCGCGACTTTTTTCGCATAATATTCAGAATCTGCGGAATCCTCAAACCAACGGGTCTGATCACGTAGCCACTGCACAATCGCTCCGCCGATGAAGACCGAGCCTTCCAAGGCATACGTCGTGACGCCTTTTTGCTTCCAAGCAACCGTGGTAAGCAAACCAGACTTAGATAAGAATGGCTTATTGCCAACGTTCATCAACATGAAGCAGCCTGTACCATAGGTATTTTTTGAATCGCCGACATTGAAGCAGCACTGGCCAAACAAAGCCGCTTGCTGGTCACCAGCGACGCCATAGATATGGACATTGCACTGGAAATGGGAAGCAACGCCGAAATCCGCGCTATTCTCCTCTACTTTAGGAAGCATCTTCATTGGGATATTCCAAATGTCGCAGAGCTCTTTATCCCATTTCATATCGAAGATATTATAAAGCAAGGTTCTAGAGGCATTGGATACATCGGTAAGATGGTTCTTGCCTTTGGTCATCTTATAGATGAGCCAAGTATCGATCGTGCCAAAGAGCAAATCGCCTCGCTCGGCTGCCTCCTGGCCGCCTTCATAATGATCCAGGATATAACGGATCTTTGAAGCAGAGAAATATGGATTGATACGCAAGCCAGTACGCTGCTGGATGAAATCGCTATGAGGCTCGCGTTCATCACAAAGCTCTTGGGTTTGCTTGGATTGCCAGACAATCGCATTGGAAATCGCTTTGCCGGTATTTTTATCCCAGACAACCGTGGTTTCACGCTGATTGGTGATGCCAATCGCAGCGATTTCGTTCCAGCTGGTATTGGCCAAGACGAGCAATTCGTTGACGACATCGATGACAGAGATCCAAATACGATTCGCATCGACCTCAACCCAGCCAGGTTTTGGGAACAAGCAATCCACTGGGCGTTGGGCCTTATAAAGGGCCTCGCCTTTTTTAGAGACCAAAATGGCGCGTGTGGAGGTCGTGCCTTGGTCAATAGCCAAGATATATTTTTTCATAGCCATATAATAAAAGGTTTTCCTTATATTAAAAAGGAAAACCTCAAAATGCACCTATTTCAGGACGCGATTTATCGACGCACATGGGCGTAGAAGGCTTCGATATCCTCAACCTCTTTGATGATTTCTTGGGTTAAGACTTCTGCGCCTTTTTCGGTGATCAATAAGTCGTCTTCGATACGCACACCGATGCCTAGATCCGCAAAATATAGTCCTGGCTCATCCGAGATGATGCAACCTGGCTCAAGCGGTTTATCCTTAGAATGTGGGTCATGGGTATCTAGACCAATATGATGGGAAACACCATGGAAATAGACTTTGGTGATGTCTTCTTTGCAAACAAGTAGCCCTGCATTCACGCATTCAGAAGACAAGTATTCAATCGTAAAAGCCTGCAAATCCTTGATGGTTTTGCCTGGGCAAGCAAATTTCGCCACTGCTTTATTGCAATTTAATACAATTGTGTAAATCTTCCTTTGCAAGTCATTGAACTTGCCCCCGATTGGCACTGTGCGGCTTACATCGGCACAGTAATATTGATTACGGGCGCCTAAATCCATAAGCAACACTTCACCTTGATGTAAGGTATCTAGTGGGGTTGGATAATGCAAGATCGTCGAATGTGCCGCGCTTGCCATAATGGTTGGGAAAGATAAGCCTTGATAGCCTGAAGCATCATTGATGGTTTTTAGGAATAGATTAGCCAATTCATATTCATGGACGCCGTCTTTTGTGGCGGCCATAACAGAGCGGATGCCCTGCGCGGTATATTTCACTGCGAGGCGATATTCTTCGATCTCCGCTTCAGATTTCACATAACGAAGATCTAAGATCATCTGCTTGATATCGCTGATCAAAACATCATTGGAGAGCTTCTTCAGTTGTTCTTTATAATCGGTCGTGAAGGTATCGTCCGCGATCTTAATTTCGCGGTCTAAATCCAAATAAACCCTACGAATCGGCTCTAAATCGCCGATGCCGCTGGATAATAGATGTTCCACGCGAGAAGCAAGTGCCGTCGAGAATAAGATATTATGAATGCCCGAAATATCCGCGGCTTCTGCTTCAGTTAAACGCTTGCCATACCACTTTTCTTTCACAGGGTCGAATGGGGAGACGAAAAGATAGGCCTTATGCTCGCCTGAGCCTTTAAGAAGAATCAAGGCACTATCTTCCTGGTCTATACCAGTGAGGTAATAGAAGTTACGGTTGACCTCAAATGGAAGATTTTCATCCGCAGATGCGACTTTGCCAACACCTGAAAATAAGATGGCCATGGATTCGTTCTCCATCTTCTCAAAGAGCCGTTCGCGTCTTAATTTATATTCATCAGCAGTAATCATAAATTTGCCTCCATCAGAGTTAAGCTGATATTTGGGGATGGCAGTATCTCTTTGGAGATACCGAGTTTTTCCCAAACATCGTCTATTCTATCAAAACAATTTAACGTGGTCGAAACATTCACATCAAAAGATGTGTCTATTAATTCATATTGGTAACGGGATTGGTTTTTCTCTAGACTCGCATATAAGGAATAGCTGATCTCTAGATGATAAGCATAGCACTCTTTCCTTATATATAAGGATGCTTTGCCAATCGCGTCTTCTCCTGCAGCAACAAAGGCCCTGCGTAATCTAGGGATGCCAAGTTTTGTTCCACCGAAATAACGGGCGACCATTAATAAACAGCAATCTAATTCATGCTGCTCCAATAAAGATAATAATGCCCTACCTCCGGTACCTGAAGGCTCTCCATCATCGCTGGAACGAGATAATCCCTCAAAGCGAAATGCATATGGATAATGGTCCGCTTTTGGGAATTGGACCCTGAATTGCTCTTGGGCAGACTTCAGTTCCTCAGGACTAGATAACGGAATCAAAGCAGCCTCAAAATGGGATGATAGGTCCGAAAACGTTCCAAGTTGAGGCTGCTTTAGATAATACATGATTAAGCGGATAAGCCAGAAGAAGCGCGGATGGCGTTTGCAACACCAGCATAGCTGAAGCCGAGGTTGCTAGTATAAGAGGTGCTGCCATCTTGCATCGTGTTGGTGGCATTCACCATATCGACGAAGTCATTGGAGATATGGGTGTAACCACTATCGACATCATAGTAGACGCCACGGAAGACGAGGACATTGTAGAGGGAGCCAATATAGAAGGCATCCATGAGCAGCTTCGCATCACCAGTGCATGCATCGCCATAATTCTCAAGTGCAGTCGCTAAGACCTCTGCCTGCGCCACGCTCATCTGAGCTGGTGAGGTGATGTTTGACATGCCAGCATGGACGTAACCAAGCATAGCCATCATTTGCTCCATGTTATCCACACGGACATCGAGGTTCGGGAATGGATTATTGGACGAACCATAACAATCAATATCTGCCATCGATGGGATGAAGTCGGTGCGCTCATGGGTCTTATGATCGGCAGTTGGGGTCATAAGCGCGGTACTGCGGCTAGTATTTGGGATTGAAATGGACTGATAGTTCAAAGACAATGTCTTCTCGACTTGACCCGCCAAGATCGATTTGCCGATATAGCCTGGCTCAGTGATTGGATCATCCGATCCAGTAAGCAACATGCGAACTTCAGGATCGTTGAGGTCGACCGTGAATTCTGGATCAGAGGTGATGCCATTATAGTTGCCGTGAACGGCATTGGTATATGGCTCGCTCATGACATCGTGGAAGTAGCTCACGATGACATCATTTTGAGATGTGCCAGCGCCATAGTTGACGCTGAGGACAGAGGCATCAAGGCTCAAGGCAATTGGGGCTGCGCCATCGAAGAATTTCTGCGCGCCATCAAGATAAGCCTGATAGGTGCCAGCGGAGACAAGATACTTATCCAAATAAGCGGATTCGAGCAAGGCGTGCTCAATGTCCATCTCCGTTGGATAGTAATTGTTACGCTTGTCATAGAGATACTTGAGGTGGCTCAGTTCGTTGCCGTTGCCGAAGTTATCGGAGATCGCAACAGTGACGTTCACACCGTTGAATTCGACATCGACCTTGAAGAGGTTATAAAGGCCAAAATCACCAGAGAGGTAAGAGGTACCGGCAACATCGGTCAGCATGCCATTGTCGTCGAAACGCTGACCAAAGATGTTGGAGTTCAAGAAGAGGTTCATCAAACCATAGGTGGAATGATCATATAAGGAGACTTCTGGAGAATCCTCATGTTCATTGATGAATTCCTCGATACCTGCGCCATCTTCGAAGTTGAAATAGAGGTTGCCGCCGGTGGAGTTATAGCCACGATATGCGGAGCAGAGGAAGTAATAGATCGCATCAATGTCCTTCGAAGCGAAGTTGGCCTGCGTCTGCTTGAAGTTCGCGGTGTCATAGTAGACGGTGACATCGTTGATGACGCCGGCAGGATCATTCGCGGTGATGGTGAAGGATCGATTCAGCTTGGATGTATCGATGATGACGATACCCGCTTCTGGAGAAGCAGAACCAGCGTTGGTCAAATTCGTGACATCACATTCCACATCGTTGATCGTGGTCTTCACGACGAAGTGATTATCCACACCCGCATAAGCAAAGGAGATGGAGGTTGGCTGCGCATACATCTCATCCAAGATGAAGTCATTTGGCAGCGTCCAGCTGCGGCTACTATTGGTATAGACGATGGAATCCGTCGTGTAACGTTGGATACCCAAGCCATTCGAAGAGCCATTACCAGAGGTGATGAGGGATCTCGAAGAATAAGGTAAGGCATCGCAGATGATATCGATGCGGTTGATACCAAGGAGCAACCAGCGGATCTGGGCTGGCGCGAGCTTACGGAATTGATCCGCATTCAAGCTCATCGTAGAGCTCGCAAGCTCAGAATTGAGCGCCTTGATGGTCTCAATCAAACCAACATCAGAATCGGTTAAGGAATAACCGTTATGACGTCTGCCATCGGTAGTGAAGGCTTCGATCTCAGCGATCCAGTCACCTGCATGGCTGGTGTTCAATTCACCGGCTTCGAAGGCAAGGATACGGTCATAGACTTTCTTACGGGCACCGCTATCGGCGAGATATTCACCACTGCCAGCGGCATCATATTTGACGAAGTAAGCAAGGTCATAAGTGGAATCATAGGCCATGTTGGCGAGTTCAGAATCCACGTAAAGCTTCAGCATCAGCTGATGGAAGACGCTTAATGGGGCGAAGGTTTCATAGCCACCCTCATTGAGGGAACCGACCAAATAATAGTTCGTGCTGTAGCTGATGCCATCGCGGTTATCTGGTCCAGCGTAATGGAAGCAATAAGAGCTTTCAAGTTCGACTAGAAGGTCGCGGATCAGATATGGATCGACGTTATTGAGGTCGAAGGAACCAAGGGAATTAATGCCATCCTTATTCGCGGCAAGGAAGGAGACGATGGAAGCCATCTGCTCTAATTCTGGCTCATAGAACTTCTGGGAGAAGTCTGGGTCAGAGTGATACTGGAATGGGCTATTCTCCTCTTCATACCACCAATAGGAGAAATAGAAGTTGCTGCGATCGAAATTGACGCCATCGATATTGATGGAGAAGGTGGAATTGTCCAAGACCATCGAGTAGATGAGGTTTGGAACGATATCCATCGTGAGCTTGCAATCGTTGATCGGCTCCAAGAAGGCAAGGAAGGTATCATAGGTCAAGCCATCGACATTGAAATTGCCCGAGGTGACGATGGAGGAAAGGGTTGGGGAGGTCAATGCGGCTAAGACGCACTTAAGCGAGCCTTCATCGCCTTTGAGCAAGGCTTCTTCCGCTTCGCCATACCCTTCATCATAGCGGCGGAATTCACTCTTCGCGGCATAGATGGCTTTCTGGAAGCTATTGTTATATAAGTCATCTTCGCGATAAGCAGTATCTTTTGGGGAATTCTCCTGGTAATAATATTCGGATAAAGCATCGATGCTTAAGAAGTCCGCGATGACGCATTCAAATGGGGTTAAGCTGTGTTTCTCGATTGTCGCAGATGTGTTGGTCTTCGCGGTCAATGGGTTGTATTGGTTGAAGAGTGGACAACGTCCGATCTGGTAGAGAAGCTCGGTGACGCCTTCTGCATCCAAAGAAGTGATGTCCGACATATCCACGCCAGACTGGGTACCAAAGGTCCGTAAGACATCAAGCAAGGTGGTCATATCCTCTTCTTCGTATGGCAAATAGTCATAGACTGGAGTACCGCTGCTTGCTCTATTATAGGTGCGGAAATACGGATCAGCAAAGCCGATATCCTCGGCTAAGCCACCTGCACTAGCGAATCCAGACATCGAATCGAATGCCATATCCAAATGGAATGGTAAAGCACGATAGAAGAGTTCCGATTCGTTGATGAGCTGCATCAAGTTGCGGAGATCCTGCTCATTCTTGCCACCGACATCGGAAGCATAGAATGCAGAGGGGTCTTCGATGACCTCGAAGGAGATGTTTTTCACGACTGGATCGACGAAGACCGTCTGCTTCGCGAGGTTCAGCATATCGCAAAGCTTGAGGATCTCATCATCCCAAGCATCGTCTGAGACATTGCGGATAATCTCGGAAATCGAAAGATCGCAATAAGCCGGGGCTTTATGTTTGCCATGGCTATCCAAGAAGGATGAAAGCGGATCATCGATGTTATCGGCTTCGCCCAAGATACCAGAGGACTTGACGAAGGTCGCAATCATCGTTTCAAAGATCGAGAGTTCATCCGGATCTTTTGGATCGAAGAAGACATGGGAATCGCGACAGCCGAATAAGACTGGCTTTAAGAAGTGTTCGCTAGAAAGGGTGACGACATTCATATTGGAGGTATCAAAATTGCCCTCGCCATCGAATAGACCATAATATGGGTCAAAGATGGTCTCAATGACCTGACAGATGGCTTCGATTTCCTCGATGCGGAGTTGTTTGGCTTCTTGTTTGGTGTGCTGCGTTTCGTCGTTCAAGGTCCAAAGGTAACCGACGTTGGCATTATCAAAGCTAAGATCGCCAGAAGACATGCCACTTAATGCATCCTCTAGTCCATTCGGGATGATGAGGTTGCCGAAGACATCGCTTTCTGCAAGGGTCAAGAGGATGCCCCTGAACTGCGATGCGGTCGAGGAATCGATCGTGGAGATGCCGCCGAAGCCGCCTAAGGAATCCATAGAGACGATGATACGCTTGAAGATTTCGATTTGACCATCATCGGAAGACCAATCGGTGGGCTGATCTAGTGCAAGGCAATTTGCCTGCAAGGTTTGGGTATATTGCTGCTTCTGCTCTAAGGTCGGGTCCTCTAAGGAAGCCATGGTATCGCGTTGACCCTCATCGGCGAAGTATTTCAAAACCGAGCCGTCGAGCATGCCGGTGATCATATTATAGAAATAGTTCGGGAAGAGGTAATTCTCTTGGACGTTTTGATCCTCATCGAGGGTGCGTTCCATGAAGATACCACTGTCGGCGAACTTCTTGAAGAGGTCCAAAAGGTTCGCGCCATCCGCGCCCATGATGTTCATGTCGGAAAGATTCATGCCACGGTTGGCAAGCTCGATGATATCAGCAAGCGCCTGTCCTTCAGCGGACCAATTAGCCATGATCTGAGCATCTGAGCCAACGTTGAGGTTGGCGAAGCTGATGCCGGTCGTATCGACGTTGTCCTGCTTAAGCATGCTATCGATGATGAGGGAATCCAAGCCACCGGCAACGCCTTTACGGAGCAAGCGGGATCCGCCGATTGCTTCGAATAAGCCAGGGATATCCACGCGCGCAAGTGCTGGAATCATATCTTCAGTGGAGGTAGAGCCACCCATCATATCGGCGAGTCCACTACTGGTAAGGATGGAGATTGCACGGACGAGGTAATAGGTCTCGCCATTGCTGGTGCGACGGCCTTGATCATCATAGGTGCAGAAGAGGTTATCCATCTGGAAATCCTCTTCGGTGAAGGAGATGAACTCATTCTCTGGGATGAGCTTCATGACGAGGTTATAGATTGGGGCGTTCTGTTCGGAGGCAGGATTGATGATATCGCAATAGCCAATCAAATCCACCGCGTGGACGAGCTGATCGGTGATATCGTCATCACCAAGCATCGCGATGATGCGGTCCATGGAGGAGTTGCCCGCCATCGAGCCTGCGAAGGCAACGAAATCAGGGCAATAGATGAAGAGATCCATGAGATCTGCGAGTTCATTGCCGAGGTTGCCATCATAAAGGTAGAGTTGCTCGATGCCAATGGAAGAAAGCATCTCCATCTGGCCGATGAAATGATCAGCCAAAGGTGGCAAGATGGTCGTAAGCAATTGAGATTTATCGATGCTGCGAAGGCCAGATTGAAGGCCTCTAACAAGGCCCTTATCAATGCCCATGAATTGTCCATCCGGATCGAAGTCGATACCAGGACGGGTATCATAATTGATCAGGAAGTTTTTGCCTTCTGGAGTAGAGATGGTTTTCTGTACGACATCTAAAATCGCACCGAGTTCTTTCTTGAAAGCGATACGGATGCCTTTTTCGCTAGGATCGGCGAATAAAACCTCTTTGGCTGGGGTCATATCCACAGGATCCACGCCTTCGCCGATATTGGTGATGACATTGCCAAGCAAATCAGGAACGATATTCATGAAGTTGGTGATGAGCACCGAATCCATCAAGCAGCAATTATTGCCTTCGTTCTTTCCCTTGTCGTTGGTGATTGGGTTACCATTTGCATCACGATCACCGACAATGGCGGTAACGATGGCTTCCGAGGAATCGGCAACAAGGGCAAGAATGGCTTTGATCATCTCGGCCGTTTCTTCATCGGTACCGCTGCTTTCAGAGGTTTCTGGGGCGGTTGAAGATTCAGGATCATCCGCCTTAAGGGCGCTAAATCTCGCCTGTTGTGGCTCGGAGGAATCAGAGCTTGGGATAAATTTATCGGTAATCAAATCAAAGACTTTCTTAAAGCCTTCTGGGTTCGCGTCATGGATATAGAACAACGGATCAAGCGCGGTGATCAATTCCTCGCCCCACTTATAATCGAGCATCTTATCTTCATCGATAACCCATTCTGCGGTTTCGCTGTCCTGCTTGAGTGGGAGCAAATCGATGAATTGTGGTGTCGCTGGGTCATCATCCTTCTTATTGTCTTCTTTGCTGCCGAAGGTATAAAGGAAGCCAGTGACAATACGATTGAATGTCGCCATACGATCTAAGTCTAACGTGATCGCACGGATCTTCTCATGGAAAGTCTCATTGAAAATGATGGAATAGACATCATCGAAGATTGGGACTGGCGTCTGGCTATGCTCATCGGAAATGATATCGAATGCGCCGGATTCAACCGCGAGGACATACATCTCTTTGACGATGTCGATCTCGCTTGCGACATCCATATCCATATTGGTAATATCTTCAGAGGCATGCTCGCCGATATAATCAACAACCGCGTCAAAATTGACGGCAAGTTGGACTGCAAATGGCATGGCCGCTTGATATAAAGAGGTTTTGCCGAGGGCATCGATGATGGTCGTAATCTCTTCGGTGGAGGTCAATAAAGCCTTCCAGGCAATGCCGTCTTCATAACTATTGCCGAAATAAAGGTTCGCCGCTTGCGCGCCAGCATTGGTAATCGCGCCGAGTTCAGTGAGCAAAGAAAAGGTCGTATCACCGAGTTTGCTATCGGTGAGGAAGTTCATAAGTCGCGCATCAAGCGTTTGCTCACCATCTGGTCTAGACCAGGAGAAGAAGGCGCGGTTCCAAAGCGAATTGTCATAGGCATCGACAACTTGCGACGCCAAAGAGACCCATTCGTTTTGATTATGCGATGCATCGATTTTGGCATTATCCATGACGGTATTCACGACCGAACTAAGTGGAGCGATGATCAACGCCATGGTGACAAAAGAGACAACGACATTCTGAATGCCAGAAAGCCAACGGACTGGGTGTTTGAGTTTAAAGCGGAAAATGAATTTGAAGAGGAGGTGCCATAATGCAAAGGCAAGGAAATTGCCAACGATAAGAATCAGCAATGATTCAACGATAATCAAAGCCCATTTGACAACAGAAGTCGTGACTGCAAGGGCATAATTGGAGATCAATGCTGGATCGGCATTAATTTTGAAACCTTCGGTAAGGATGATTTTGATCGCGTTATAGATGGTTTCATCGACGGTTGTTACATGCAAAACAAGGGATGCGCCGTTGACTTCTATCGGGAAATCCGGGATACCGAAAGAAGAAAGATCTAACCCTCTAGCGAATTCTACCAGTGGATCTAAGGTGAAATAGGCCAAGGCAAATAATCCCGCCATAAAGAGCATATGGTATGTGCCTTTGATCCATCCACGCAGCAAACCGCGTAGAAAGCAAAGTAACAATATGATGAATATCAGCAAGGTTAAGCCGATAAGCCCAACATTTAGAAAAGTTGGTATTTTTGGAATGATGGAAGTGATGTCTAAGTATGTCATGAAAATAATTATAGTCTGCTTTTAACACGCGCACAAGGCACACACGCGAGGAAACAACGCTTCAAAAATTTAAATTTTTGCCTTTAAAACCGAATAACAGCATATTTTCTATGCATAATTGGCTTATTTTGCCACTCGAAATCGAAAAATGAATGAGGCCAAAAACGATTATGATATGATTATGGCCATGAAACTCTACTTCGGGTATGACACCTGTCCAAGCTGCCGTCAAAGCATCGATAAAATCGCGACCAGATGTCCACACTGCAACAAGAATCTGATGGAATACGGCTACAAAGAGCGTTCCATCAAGGAATTTTATCGTTTCGACCATTATGTCCAGATTCCGTTCTTAAGAGAAATATTCCTATTTCTGATCGGCTGGTTGGGCTTCAAAGTCATCGGCTCCATCATCAGCATGGTTGGCAGCATGATCGCCGTTAAAGAATACGGCATCACGAGCCAAGCCGATTTAGAAGCATGGTTCAAATTGCCAGAAATCGCAATGCCAATCAATGCGATTGCCTACACTTTTGTAGCCGTTGCCTTAGCCTGTGCCTTGTTGGTCAAACCATGGAAAGAAATTGGCCATTCCTTCTCAAAGCCATTACGCGTTGTTTGCTATGCGATTGCGGGCTTTGCGGCATTGTTCCTTATCAACCTCCTCTATGACAAAATCATCACCGGCATATTCACACTAGGTGGTTGGGAACTGCCAAAGCTGAACACGAACGAAGAAGGGCTGCAGCAGATGATGGTGGCGAACATACCATTAAGTTTCGTCATCTTCGGACTCGTTGGGCCGTTCTGCGAAGAACTCACATACCGCGTTGGATTATTCTCTTTATGTGGCAGAACCAAACGCTGGGTGGCATATGTTGTCAGCGCATTGGTTTTTGGCCTTATCCACATGGGTTGGGAATTTGAAACCGCGCAAGACGTGATCGCTGAATTGGTCGCATTGCCAACCTATATCGGTGCCGGCGCAATCATGGGATTTATCTATGAGAAAGGCGGATTCGCATCCAGCTTAATGTTGCATATGCTCAACAACATTTTATCAATCACACTCACAATTACAGGGGCAAATGGCTAATGGAAAACCAAAAAACACTGCAATTCCTCAATGGATTCTGGCTAAAAGTGCTAGCAATGATCTTTATGACGATTGACCATATTGGTATTTTCGTAACCGATTCTTATGGGTATGGCACTGCCGCGATGATCTTACGCATCATCGGTAGACTTGCCTTCCCCTTATACTGTTTCTTCCTTGCTGAAGGCATGCGTTATACCCATTCTAGATGGCAATACTTGCTTCGCATCGGCGCTATGTGGCTTGTGATTTCCTTGGGTGAAACCATCATTGTCTATGGTATGAACCTTGGGTATTCCCCAAATAGTCTACCGCCTGAGCCATTCGCGGATTTGTTCTTTAGTTTATTAATACTTTATTGCTTGTTGCTACCTGGTTGGAAGAAGTCGTTCGCTGTATTGCCACTTGCAGTTGTGATAATGTCATTTGTGGTCGATGCTTATGAGAATTTCCATAATGTGACCATTACCTGGTTCCCCCTCTACATGCGCTTTGGATATGGCTTATTCGGCGTAGCACTCGTTTTGCTTTTCTACGTTGCCCCGACATTAGTAAAGAAACTCTATGCCAAGCGCATCGCCCAAGTGGGCATTTCTGAAGAGGCTTTCGAAGAAAGCGGGGAGTTCCGCCGTTTAACCAATGTCATCTCGATCATCTCGTTGATTGTCGTTGTTGTCGCTATTTGGGGCTTTGCCTTCATTGGCCGAACTTCCACTTCTTTCCCAATGGATGTCTATTACATGCATAATCTAGGGTCGTATGCCATTTTAGCGGGACTTATCATCTATTTATATAATGGTAAACGTGGCCATAATTCCTTGCCGTTTAGAATCATTACCTACACCTACTTCCCGTTGCACTTAAGCATCCTATACTTAATCTTTAAATTCATGCTCTAAGCATATCGCTAGATTAAATCCTATTTTTTAGATACGATTAGCCCGGAGGTAAAAAATATGAAAGTAGAAATCAAATCCGTCAATCAATTCAAAGAAGAAATCAATGCCCCGAAAGTCCTTGTCGATTTTGGTGCTGAATGGTGTGGCTATTGCAAAATGATCGCTCCAGTGATCGATGAAGTCCAAGCCGCCCATCCAGAATTAAAAGTATTAACCGTCGACGTCGATGAAGTCGGCGCTCTTGCCCAGATGTATGGCGTCAGTTCCATCCCTGCCTTGTTATATATCGAAAATGGCGAAGTCGTTCGTTCGGGACTTGGATTCATGCCAAAACCAAAGCTTGAATCCTTCCTTGGCTTCTAAAAAACGCTGAAGACCGCGGGAAACCGCGGTTTTCGTTTGCAAAAGCGCAAAATAATGTTGGACAGCACAAGCGCTTGTGATATATTTATCACCGCTCGGACCATTGGTGTAGCGGCCTAACATGCTTCCCTGTCACGGAAGAGATCACGAGTTCGAATCTCGTATGGTCCGCCAGCGCAGGAGTAGTTCAGTGGTAGAACTCCAGCCTTCCAAGCTGGTCATGCGGGTTCGATTCCCGTCTCCTGCTCCAAACGCGTTAGTAAGCTGCGTCCCATTACGCAGCTGAAGATATCACCCCAATTTGATCGATTGGGGTGTTTTTAGTCCCTAAGTCAAAAGAATCCGAGTACAATTATCAACATGAATAAAGAGATCTGCGTCGCCACAAATAACAAAGGCAAACTTCGGGAATATCGCGAATTGCTCGCTCCAATGGGTTATGTCATCTATAGCCCTGCTGATTTGAATATCAAGTGTGATCCTAAGGAAACTGGTACCACTTATAGAGAGAACGCTTATATCAAAGCAAAAGCTTTTGCAGAACTGGTAAAATTCCCAGTATTAGCGGATGATTCTGGATTAGAAATACATGCCTTAAATGGTTTCCCTGGCATTATGTCCTCTCGTTTTGCTGATGAATCTGGCGGTTATCCTAACGCCTATAACATCATTCAAGAACGCCTAAAAGGGCAGAAAGATCGTAGTGCACATTTTAACTGCACTATCTGTTATTTAGAGAATATCACTGCAAAACCCCTTTATTTTGAGGGAATTTGTCCTGGAACGATACTCTTCACCCCAACCGGTGACCATGGATTTGGTTATGATCCTATCTTCCATTGCGCGGAGGGCGATATCGATTTCGGTCTCGCCGATGAAGACACAAAAAACAAATATTCGCATCGTAGCAAAGCGATATCAAAGTTACGTATCTTCTTAGCGATCAACTAGCCAATAAAAGTCATCATAAAGCCTAACGCAATAAGAAACTGGGCAATCAAATAAGAGCCCATAACAAGATGTCTGGATTGCTTAGTTCCACTGACAAATAAGCTATAAGCAAGCATCATGTCGCTGATTAAGAAAGATATCGCGCCGAAGATGCAAATCATGAAATATGCGTAATATCCTAGTAGTGAGGCGCTACTGTAAGCGATGATGTTCGCGAATAAGGCGAACACATAGAAAGACGCAGGGATCGCTCTGCGCTTTTTCTTTAGGAACTTCAACGAGAAAACTAATCCACCGACATAAGCGATCAGCATTATGGACCCGATGATAATCCACTGCGCCACCGTTAACGGCGCGATATAGATCAATACCTGTGTGATACACAAGGTATGATTGAGCATAAAGAAGATCACGCCAAAGACAAATAAATAAACGCGCTTCTTAAATAATAATAGGAAGTCTCCTAATGTGCCGCATAATAATCCGATATAGATCAGTGGATACTTAGGGATTGCAAACATCACTGCGATGGATAAGAACAACACGCAGAAGCATTTCGTGACCTTGCGAAGCATCCCCTCTCCTCTTTTAAGGCAAAGGAAAATATGCCAAACAGAACACCCAAAGAAGAGTATCAAAAAAGCGTAACTAATTGGGGGGATCTTCGACAATGCATACATAAGTATCTATATAATAAATGATAAACAAATGATTTTTCAAACCCTATAATAGAGTTATGAAGTCAAATAACGTAAATACCCGCTTAGATGCCAGGAAATGGGTTGGCATCATTTTAATCGGCTTAATTGGCCAAATTGCATGGGCAATTGAGAACAATTACATCAACCTATGGGTGTATTCTCAATCCCATACATCCGACCACATCAACTGGATGACGGTCGCCAGCGCGGTTGTCGCCACCGTGACCACATTCTTCGTCGGCGCCCTATCTGATAAGCTCGGCAAACGCAAAATCTTCATTGCCGGCGGATATTCCATTTGGGGTGTCTTCGTCTTCTTGTTCGGCGTGATGTCGTTAACGAACATGGAAGCCATCGCAGGCGCAGGCAATATGACCACTGCTATTTTGCTCGTAGGCATCGCTAATGTCATCGTCGATTGCTTAATGACATTCTTTGGTTCTTCCGGCAATGACGCTGCCTTTAACGCCTACGTCACTGATATTACCAATCAAAAGAACCGCCCATTCGTGGAATCCGTCTTATCCATTATGCCGTTGATCTCTTTGGCCATGATTCTTGGATTAGGTGGTATTTTAGGCATTCCTAACGCTGAATTATCTCCTGCAGAAGCCGCAACGCCATGGCTCATCTTCTTCTTAATCTGCGGCGCGCTTACCACCATTGTTGGTATCGTGTCTTTCTTCTTATTGCCAAACGATGAGATCGAGCCAAACCGCGAAGACAACTACTTCAAGCACATGATCATTGGTTTCCACCCAAAGTCCGTCAAAGCCAATCCGATCTTCTATATCGCATTAATCGCCTTTATGTGCTTCAACATCGGCGTTGATGCCTTCATGCCATACATCATGGTCTATTTCCAGAATATCCCATCCTTCGGCACTGATAACTTCTTATTAGGCATGGGCATCATCATGGGTGTTGCATCCGTGCTTGTCATCGTTGTCGGCGCTTTCTTAGAGAAGATCGGCAAAGAGAAAGTATTGATTCCATCGGTTCTAGTCATGGCGGGTGGCGCAATGTGGTTATATTTTGTCGGCGATCAATTCGCGCTTCTTGTCATCGGTGGTATCTTGCTCATGACCGGATATCTTGTTGGCACTGCTTCCTTAGGCGCAGCCATCCGCGACCTAACGCCACAAGGCGATGTCGGCGCTTATCAATCGGTGCGTATGGTCTTCGCCGTTATGCTCCCAATGGTCATCGGTTCCAATATCTCCAATGCGACATTCGTTGCCGAACCAACATTGAATGAGTATGGCCAGCCAACCAAAGCCCCAGACCATAACATGTTCATCGTTACTGCGATTGCCGCCCTTTGCACGATCGTGCCGATCATCATCTTGATCATCAAAAACAAAAAGAGCGTCCAGGTACTTCCTGAAAACGCTCCGATTGTAAATGATGATCAGACGAATAATTAAGCCGCGTAGTTAACGTTAGCCAAAGTCGGACTAGCTTGACCATCAAGCTCCAACCAATCACCGTTCCAAGTTCCGGCGGTGATTTTTTCTGCCACCGCAGATGCGCTTAAGTTCACACTGATGCCATTGCCGGTAGCAGTAAGCAACATGGAACCATAAACGATCTTAGAGCCTACATTGCTAAGGGTAGCGGGGAGTTGAATATCCGCTAAATCGCTGCAATTCCTGAACGAATAAGCCCCAATAGAGGTCACGCCAGTTGGAATATCAATAGAGGTGAGTCCACTATTTTCAAAGACAGATGCACCGATTTCTCTCACATTAGTCGATAGTGGAATTTGAGCCAAAGAGGTGCAATTCTCGAAGGCATGATCGCCGATCTTGGTGATGCTATTGGAGAGCATAACGTCCGTTAAGCTCGTGCAATATTCAAAGGTATAATCTTTGATTTCAGTAAGCGCAGAAGATGAGAGATCAACGTCCGTCAAAGAGGCGCATCTTGAGAAAGCGCGGCTGCCAAGATAGGAAAGGTTAGCAGGCAATTGGATATGGCTTAAGGAAGAGCAAGCCTCAAAGGCATAATCGCCGATAGAGGTCAACTCTGCGCAGGCACTTAAATCCAAAGAATTCAAGTTGGCCATGCCACGTAATGAGGTGCCTGCAAGTTCTTTGATGGAGGTTGGAACATCCAATTCATAAATCTTTTGGGTGATAGAAGAACCACCGAAAGCTTGGATGCCAACGGTATTGAATGTCATGTTAGCTAAGGCATAGGTTGCTGTGGCTGAATAGGTAAGATCAGCGGCGGAAATATGGTATTCTGCATCTAATGGAGCACTTTCATCATCAAGAGCAGAAACCACAAAACCCTGCAAATCACGCCTAAATGAGAACTCAACGGTCGCAGGAACGTTAGTTCCGCTTGTGTGATTTATAAGAGAGATATCCTTCACACAGGAAGCATTTATGGAGACTGGAA
>Ga0256405_10006734_pt1 | contig 18050 bp, 12 predicted proteins | sample RumenRJG_02DNA_FD_189096 | JGI IMG/M metagenome (GOLD analysis project Ga0256405, IMG submission 189096) | Bovine rumen microbial communities from Lethbridge, Alberta, Canada - RJG_02 | ecosystem: Host-associated > Mammals > Digestive system > Stomach > Rumen | place: Canada: Alberta... | reverse complement strand
GTTTTTAACCCCTCTTCCGAGGGCCCACACAGATTGTCCGTACTTGTTTTTAAAGAACTTTTATAAAACTGCTTGAGTTTTACTTTTTGCGTTGTCGTTCGTGACAACGGAAATGCATTATAGACTTTTTTTGATTGTTGTCAAATTATTTTTTACCTTTTCTTAATCTTTAACTCTTCAAAATTTTACACTTTGGCTTTCCTATGCTGTAAGAAGACCTTTAAAATTTTTTTTAGAATTTTTAATTCAGACTTTTCTTTTTTACATCTGAAATTTCAGTAAGTTAGGAGTCTAGCTATTGTTTTTTCTAACTGCAATTACACTTGTTTTTTACACTTAATTCATAAGTACTTGACAGGTTAGCTATACTTAACTGTATCTACATTTACATTTTTCATTAAGGAGTATTCATGGATACTTTAGATTGCATCTTCTCAAGACACTCTGTTAGAAAATTCAAAGATAAAGAAGTACCTGATTCTGATATTCACACTATCTTACAGGCTGCTATGAGTGGACCATCTGCTGTTAACTGCAGACCTTGGCAATTTTTAGTTACTAAAAGAAAAGATGTTCTAGAGCGTATGGCTAAAGCAAATGGTCCTTATGCAACTCCACTTACTCATGCTGCTTTTGGTGTCATGGTAGCAGGTGACTTAAGTAAAGCTTACAGCAATGCTCCTGACTATTGGCAAACCGATTGCTCTATTGCAGCTCAGAATATGATCTTAGCGGCTCAGGCTCTAGGCGTAGGTTCTGTATGGTTAGGTACTTTCCCAGAGCAAGAGAGAGTTCAAGCTCTAAAAGAGGAGTTTAATCTTCCGGAGAACATCGTACCTCACTCTTTAATTGCCTTTGGTTATCCAATTGATAACGACAATCATCAAAGAGATCTCTTTGAGTCAGATAAGGTACATGTAGATAAGTGGTAGTTCTAAAAAGCCTTAGCTTTTAAGAAAGACACTGTTTTCTCAATAACAGATAAGAGTGGCTCGTCAGAGCCATTATTTGTAAAGTCATGACCTGCATTTACAGTCTGAAGTTCATGTTCTCCTTCATGGCAGGAAATGATACCTTCAGCTTGAGCAGGTTCTGGCCATACTACATGATCGTTAAGACCTACCTGAAGTAACATTGGTCCTTTGTACTTTGCTATGCTTGCATGAGCACTCATCCTACACAAACTTGTAAAGAATTCTCCACACAGTTTTCTTTTGGCATTCCAAATATCAAACTCGTAAATCTTATGTTCGTCTTTACAAGCATTCATGACAGGATCAACACCTGCAATTGTCAACATAACTTCCATCATGTTCACTGCAGGATTCCACAGTACCAAAGACTTTATCTTGCTGTCTTTTGCACAAAGTGCTGTGGCAACTAAACCTCCAAATGACAGTCCTAAAACAGAGATCCTGTTACCATCAACAAGATCACATTGTTTTAGATAATCACAGGCAACAATTGCATCTTCTAACTCAGTAAAAGCAGTTATTTCTTCAAGCAAGCCTTCACTTTGTCCGCTTCCTCGCATATCAATACGCAAAGAAGCGATACCGACATCAGACAATTTTGAAGCTAGTAAAGCAAATTTACCCTTTGGAGCTGATTTACTTACAGACTCGTGACGATTTCCTGTAAAGCCATGAATTAAAAGCACTACAGGAGCTTTTGTATCACTATCTGGTAAGCTCAAAGTACCAACTACTTTTTTGCCTTTAACTAAAAAGCTCAAGTTTGTTTCTTTCACTGTAAATCTGTCCTTACTAAGCTTTAATTATCTTTGCTTACCAATTATCTTTGTTTACTTATTATCCTGATTTTTGAATGAGCAGTTGTCAGAGCAACCTACAGGATATTCTTGTTTGAATGAAGTAGCTCCTGAGAACATCTTGTATGAAGACACACCAGTTAAATCAAAATTCTTTAAAGGCTGGTTGAATGATTTAGCATCTGTGAACATACCTGGAGCGTTTTGCAGTGTTGCAAGATCCCACTTCTCTAAAGGCTGATTGAAGTTTTCTGCTTCTCTGAACATGTATGCCATGTTAGATACTCTTGAAACATCCCATTTTTCAACAGGCTTGTTAAATGACTTAGCACCAAAGAACATACTAGACATATTCTCTACTTTTGAGACATTCCAAGCACTGATGTCCTGATTAAACGCACTTGCTCCAAAGAACATATATGCCATGGTTCTTACATTAGATACATTCCATGAGTTCAATGGCTGATTAAAGTTCTTTAACTCATAGAACATGCCTTTCATGTTCTGAACATTTGAAACATCCCAAGCATCGATTGGCTCATTAAATGAATCTGCTTCAAAGAACATTGACTGCATGTTTACAACTGAAGACACATTCCACTTTTCAATGCCTTTGTAATCTTTTCTAACCTCATCCTTACGGCAGGTTCTTTTGACTCTAATATATTCAGAGTCATTGCTGATATAGTCACACTTAGCAAAAAGGTAACTCATATCGGTGATCTTGCTAGTATCAATTCTGTCTAGTTGAACTTTCTTGTTCTTAATTAGCTTTCTTAACTCAGCTTTATCAATTGGCTGATAGTCGTAAGGTTTGTCTTTGATAAATTTGTCATTTACCACAGCTCCTGCTGAGAAAATTAAAATAGCTACAGCAAGACCTGGAATAATGTAAGCTGAAAGACGTGAGGTAGAACTTTTACCATGTTCTAATTTATGCTCACGACGTGAAATAATACCTAAGAAATGCTCTTTTACTTGGCTCTCTTCACCTTTTTCAATTAAAGGATATTCCTCAGTTGACTTAATCATATTAAGTCTTACTTTTGACAGTTTTTTAAGACCGCTTAAACCTTTAATTTTGAACTGCAATAGCAGTTTTAAAACTAAAAGTTCAGTGCTGTTTGGATTTTCTTCTTTTAGAATAGAGATCTTCTCTTGAGCTTCACTCCAGTGTTCTTTTTCAAGATCACGTAGTGCAATTTTAATCCATTTGTTAAAGTCTTTATTTGTGTCTGTAATCATAACTGTCATATCGAAATTCCAAAAATTTATCTGACAATTTTAATGTAATGAGATCATGCAAAACTTGATAATAAGCAAAATATTCACAATTTCAAAAAAAATACCGCAGATTTTGACTGCGGTACTTGCTATCAATTAAAGCTTATTACCACTTAGGGGAATTATTCCCACTCAATAGTTGCTGGTGGTTTTCCTGAGATGTCGTAAACAACTCTTGAAATACCATTGATTTCGTTAATGATACGATTTGAGATATGACCTAATAAATCATATGGTAACTCAGCCCACTTTGCAGTCATAAAATCGATTGTCTTCACAGCACGTAAAGATACTACGTAATCATAACTACGATGATCACCCATAACACCTACGGCACGAACTGGTAAGAATACGGTGAAAGCCTGACTTACTTTCTGATACCAGCCTGACTTGTTCAACTCTTCCATGAAGATTGCATCAGCCTGACGTAACAGATCTAAGTATTCTTTCTTAACTTCACCTAGAACACGGACACCTAAACCAGGACCTGGGAAAGGATGTCTCATTACCATAGCCTCAGGTAAACCTAAAGCTACACCAATGCGTCTTACTTCATCCTTGAAGAGTTCACGTAAAGGCTCAACTAACTTGAACTTTAAGTCCTTAGGTAGACCACCTACATTGTGGTGAGACTTAATTACGTGTGCTTTACCAGATTTGGCTGCTGCTGACTCAATAACGTCTGGGTAAATGGTACCTTGAGCTAAGAACTCAACACCTTCTAACTTTCTAGCCTCATCAGCAAAAACGTCAATGAAGGTCTTACCAATTGCCTTACGCTTTAACTCAGGATCTGAAATTCCCTTTAGAGCATCTAAGAATCTGTCTGAAGCATCTGCATATACGAAGTTCAAATCTAATGGAGCGAACATCTCTTTTACCTGAGCACCTTCGTTTAAACGTAATAAGCCGTTATCAACGAATACACAGGTTAACTGTTTACCAATTGCCTTTTGTAGTAATAAAGCGGTAACAGATGAATCAACACCACCTGACAGACCTAATAATACTTTCTTATCGCCTACCTGCTCACGAATTCTCTGTACAGCATCTTCGATAATAGCACTAGGTGACCATAATGCGTGTAAAACGCAAACATCAATAACAAAGCGTTTTAAGATCTCACCGCCTTGCTTTGAGTGGGTTACCTCAGGATGGAACTGAACACCAAAGAACTTCTTATCTTTGTTGTAAATTGCTGCATATGGGCAAGTATCTGTGCTACCTACGGTTGTAAAACCTTCAGGAATTGCAGTTACCTTGTCACCATGAGACATCCAAACATCTAACTTATGCTCACCTTCATGATCAGTTAGATTATCAAACAGAGGGCACTCTGCTTTGATCTCTACAGTTGCGTGGCCGTATTCACGTTTAGATGAACCTTGAACCTTACCACCTAACTGAACTGACATTGTCTGCAAGCCATAGCAGATACCAAGAACAGGAACACCTGCTTCATATACCCACATAGGAGCACGTGGAGAACCAGCTTCTGTTGTTGACTCAGGACCACCTGAAAGGATGATACCCTGAGCACCAAAATTCTTGATTAAATTAAGATCTGCATCAAATGGATAAATTTCGCAGTAAACACCGATTTCACGTACACGGCGGGCAATCAGCTGTGTCACCTGAGAACCGAAATCTAAGATGAGGATCTTTTCAGAATGGATGTTCTGTGAAGACATAATTGAATCTCTTGATAGATTTAAAAACGACAAATGCACCTGCATTGCAGGTGCATCATGAAATATTAGACGTGGCTCTGATAGTTTGGAGCTTCCTTAGTGATGGTTACATCATGAACATGTGACTCATGGAAACCAGCACTAGTAATACGTACAAACTGAGCTTTAGTACGTAAGTCATCGATTGTTGCACAACCGGTCAAGCCCATAGCTGCACGTAAACCGCCCATCTGCTGATGGATGATGTTGTGTAATAAGCCCTTATATGCAACACGACCTTCAATACCTTCAGGTACTAACTTGTCAGCAGCATTGTCTGACTGGAAGTAACGGTCAGCTGAGCCCTTTGACATAGCAGCTAAAGAACCCATACCACGATATGACTTGAATGAACGACCCTGATAGATTTCAATCTCACCTGGAGCCTCTTCGGTACCAGCGAACATTGAACCTACCATTACGCAGTTTGCTCCAGCTGCTAATGCCTTAGCGATATCACCTGAATAACGGATACCACCATCAGCGATAACAGTAATATCAGTACCCTTTAAAGCTTCTACAGCATTTGAAACTGCAGTCATCTGAGGAACACCGCAACCTGTTACGATTCTAGTTGTACAAATAGAGCCAGGGCCAATACCAACCTTAACAGCACTTACACCAGCGTCAGCTAAAGCTAAAGCACCAGCTGCAGTAGCTACGTTACCACCAATAATTGGTAATTCAGGATATTCTTTACGTAACCACTTTAATCTGTCTAAAACGCCCTGTGAATGACCGTGTGATGAATCAACTAACAGCACATCAACACCAGCTTCAACCAAAGCCTTTGCTCTGTCTTCATTGCCAGCGCCAGCACCAATTGCAGCACCAACTCTCAATCTGCCTAAAGCATCTTTACATGCATTTGGCTTATTTGATGATTTCTGGAAATCCTTTACAGTAATAAGTCCCTTTAAGTGGAAAGCATCGTCAACTACTAAAACTTTCTCAATACGATGTTTCTGCATTAAAGCCTGAACGTTTTCGCGAGACTCATTCTCTCTTACAGTAACAAGACGGTCTTTAGGAGTCATAACCTCGTGAACCTTAACCTCACCATTAGTTAAGAAACGAGTATCACGACCAGTGATAATACCTAATAAGTTATCTTTCTCATCTACTACAGGGAAACCGTAGAAACCATATTTAGCTGCCATCTGGCGAACCTGATTGATGGTGTTCTCTGGGTGAACTGTAACAGGCTTGGTTACCATACCGTTCTCAAAACGCTTTACACGAGCAACTTCCTGAGCCTGTCTTTCAATAGACATATTCTTGTGAATGAAACCAATACCACCTTCCTGAGCTAGAGCAATAGCAAGGTTTGACTCGGTAACGGTATCCATTGCAGATGAGATCATTGGAATGTTCAACTGAATGTTGGAGGTCAATCTGGTACGAAGATCTGCAGTGTTTGGTAAAACAGTTGAATGTGCAGGCACTAACAGTACGTCATCGTATGTTAAAGCCTCTTCCATAATGCGTAGCATAAATTCCTCCAAAACTTGTAAAATTTGATCGGACATTATACAAGAAAAAGTGATCGTTTTATCAGTTTTCAAGATGATTTTTTTGTATACAGGTATGTTCTGAATTTCTTTTGCAATTGAGATTGTTTAAAAGAGGTGAAAAATATAATTTACTCTAATTAGTCAAAGCTAATTTTTGTATAAGAATTGTCTGCTATAACATCCTAATCACTTTGAACTTGTGTTACTATCTGACAAGTTTTAGATTTTGGATAAAATAATGAACAACTACTCTTTAGAGCCTAAAGATGGCGACTTTGTTGCCCTAGTAAAGCAGTTAGAAAAGAAAAACATCACAGCCATGAAAAATGACATTGTAAAAAGCAATGCCAATCATCAGGCTCATATTCAAAAAGATGCAATCAACGAGCTAAATAATGTAAAAAGCACAGCTTCTACTGAAGATAGCTACTTCTCAGAAAACTCTTTTGCAGATGATGCTGTAATTCCTGTAAAAAAAGCTCGTCCTCATGTACGTTCAAACGCAGGTAATTTCTCCACTGTTGCATCTGCTCCAAAAGATGCTAGAGAAAACGCCTATAGAACTCAACGAAATAATCTAAGTCAAAGTAGCAATGCAAAGGTAACTTCAAATCAGAGTGCCTATCAAAATTCAGCTTCCAGAAGTTCAGTTTCAGGTAGTTCTGTAAATCAGAATACAAACAATGCTCCTAAAAAGACCTCTCCATTTGTGTCTTTCTTAATTGTAGCTTGTGTGTTTGTGTTCTTTAGTTTCATTGTAGTTTCAGATAATCCTGAAAGATTGATTAGACTTTTTGTTCCAATTTTCTTTGCCCTGATATTTTTCAATATCTTTAAAAAGAAACCTAAAAAGAAATAGCTTAGGAGTAAGGTATGTCAGATTACTTAATTTGGTTAATAGTTGCTCTAGTAATACTAGGCAGTGAAATGATGTTAGGCACAATCTACCTTTTAGCTTTTAGTGCTGGTGCACTAGCAGCCTGCATTTGTGCCTTATTTGGACTAACTCTTACAGCTCAATTTACTGTCGCAGCTCTAGTAATTGTCTTAGGTGTAATCATCGCTCTTTACTTTAGACGCAACTTAAGAAAACTCACTCCTAATACACAATGTGACAATCTTGATAAAGGACAGATTGTAAGTGTTACTAAGGTCAACGAAGATGGTAGTGCTAAAGTAAACTACCGTGGTACCTCATGGACTGCCTATGCTGATAATGGTTCATTAGAGTGTGGTGTCTATAAAATTGATAGAGTAGAAGGCACAAGACTTATCCTTAAAAAATAAGATTTATAGCTATTTACTTAATTGTCTTGGAATGATTGTCTTTACAAGATTGACAAGACAAATTGCTTACAATAACAAAGATTCAAAAAATAACTTTTACGGAGACTTTAAATTATGTTTGATATGTACGATGACTCTTTGTCAGGCGGACTTGTAGTTGCGATTGTTTTAATTGTGATTGCAATTATCTTTGCTTTTAAATCAATCAATGTGATCCCTCAGCAGACAGCTTGGGTTATTGAAAGATTAGGTAAGTTCCACAAGGTCCTAAATCCAGGTCTTAACTTTATCATTCCATTCATTGATAAAGTAGCTTACAAGCATTCACTAAAAGAAATTCCTCTGGATACTCCAAGTCAGGTATGTATCACCCGTGATAACACCCAGTTATCTGTAGACGGTATCTTATATTTCCAGGTTACCGATCCAAAGCTAGCTAGTTACGGTACTTCAAATTACATCATTGCTGTAACACAGTTAGCTCAGACCACACTACGTTCTGTAATCGGTAAAATGGTGTTAGATGAAACTTTTGAAGAAAGAGATCTTATCAACAATCAGGTTGTATCTGCTATTGATGAAGCAGCTTTAAACTGGGGTGTTAAAGTTCTGCGTTATGAAATTAAAGACTTAACACCTCCTGCTGTGATCTTACAGGCAATGCAAAGACAGATCACCGCAGAGCGTGAAAAGAGAGCTGTTATTTCTGAGTCTGAAGGTAAAAAGCAAGAGCAGATCAACTTAGCAACTGGTGCTAGAGAAGCTGCTATTGCTAAATCTGAAGGTGAAAAGCAGTCAGAAATCAACGTAGCTGAAGGTAAAGCTCAGGCTACTATCGCTATCGCCAACGCAACTGCTCAGGCTATTTCTTTAATTGCTAAAGCATCTGAAGAGCAAGGCGGTAACACTGCAATTAACTTAAAGGTAGCAGAACAGTATATCGATGCCTTCTCAAATCTTGCTAAGACCAACAATACTCTGATTGTTCCTAGCAACCTCTCTGACGTATCAGGTATGGTAGGTTCTGTCATGAAGATTGTGCAGAGCACTAAAACTGCAAAATAATTTAATTTAGCGATTTTAAAAGACAAGATCATCTAAAATGATCTTGTCTTTTTTATATGACAAACGGCATATTAATGGTTGTTTTAGATGTGTTATCTGTTTTAAAAAACTGCTTTTGATATTAGTCTGTCAATTCTTGGAAAAAATTATGAGTGAAGAAAACAATAATCAGTCCTTTCCTGCTGATAACAGTGAAAAATCACCTGTTATCATTATTGAAGGAAAGACCTCAGGCAGTTCTCATAAGATCTGCAAAAGTATAGGAAAAGTACTGCTTACTATTGGCTCTGTAATTACTTTTGCTAGAAACTTGGTTTTCAACTTAATCTTTTTACTGCTTATTCTTGCAATATTCTCAGGAATTTATTTTGCAAATAACGCCAAAGATATGGTCGAAAACACCGCAGTTAACGCTGATGGTTCAGCTAAAACCGTGTCTCCAATTCTCTATTTTGATTTATCTGGCACCATTCATGAAATGCCACAACCAGACAATGAGTACACTAAGTTTACAAAGCAGTTTGCTGATGTTTTAAATACTCCTGAGTACAATGATGTCGTTTCAATTGAAGATGCTTTAAACACAGCAAGTGACGACAAGAGAATTAAGTCTGTTTACTTTAACTTTTCAAAAACAGGCAGAATGCCAATGCCTGTAGCTTCAAGGGTTAAAAAAGCTATTTTAGATTACAAAAAGAAAAATCCAGGTGTCATGGTAAGCGCTTACTCAGACTCATATAACGCTTCATCATATTTAATTGCAGGTGCCTGCGATAAGATCATCTTAGATCCATTAGGTGGTTTCACATTCAGAGGCTTTTCAGCATCATCTCTTTACTTTAAAGATCTCTTAAACAGATTTAATCTCTCCCCTTTAGTCTTTAGAGCAGGTGAGTTTAAGAGTGCTGTAGAGCCATTTACCTCAAACAGAATGTCAGAGCCTGTAAAAGAGGAATACCGCAAGGCCTTCAATATTCTATGGCTTACCTACTTAAAATCTCTAAATTCAAGACCTAATACCGGAAGCGTCATAGGTAACCTCTATGCTGTACCTGATAACTACATTAAGACTTTAGTAAATTACCAAGGCAGTGAAGCTGAGCTTTTAAAGAAATTGAATCTTGTGGATGAACTGATGTCTCAAGAGGACTTTAATGCTTCTTTAATTAAACTGTATGGTCAAGGTAAGAGTATCTTTGAGCCAAAGATTACAGGATATCAGGATTATTTAACTTTAGCCTCATTAGCTAAAAACAAAAACTCAAAGAAAGATGATAAGAAAGTAAGTTCAGTTGCGGTTATCTACGGCATCGGAGATATTGTAGACAAAACCGAGACTCCTACTACCTTCAGTCCTGATAATATCAAAGAAGTTTTAAACGATATTAGAAAAGACAAATCCGTAAACAGCGTGCTGTTATACATAAACTCTGGTGGTGGTTCAGTTACTGCCTCAGAAAAGATTAGAAACATGCTCGTTAACTTTAAAAAGGAAACTGGTAAAACACTAACTGTTTCTATGAATGGCTTGGCAGCCTCTGGTGCTTACTGGATCTCAACTGCAGCTGACTATGTTTACGCAAGTCCTGAGACTATTACAGGTTCTATTGGTGTGTTCTCTTTGGGCATCAGCGCAGATAAACTCTTAAATGAGTACGGTGTTTACGAAGACGGTGTCGAAACCTCAGAGCTTGCTAAAACTTCTATAGCAAGAGAAATGCCTCAGTCTCAAAAGATTGAATATCAGCTCTCTGTAGAATCTATCTATAAGAGATTTATCACTCTTGTAAGAAATGCTCATCCTGAGCTACAAAAAGTAGATTACAGAGAGTTTGCCGAAGGCAGGATCTTTACAGTATATGATGCTAAGAACCTGCATTTAATCAATGATATTGATACTTTTGATAACTTAATTGCCAATGCTAAAAAGCAGATTGAAAAAGATGGTGACACTCTTTGCAAAGTAAAACACTTTGTACCAGATGGAATTGACAGTCAGTTTATCTTAAAGAGAATGTTATCAACTCATATTCAGGGTTTTGTATCAGATAAGACTTTGAAGATGCTTTTATCTTGGTTTGATACAGCCTCTGTAAAAGATAACGGCACTCATACGCCTAAGATCATGGCTACAAGTGCTTTTACTTCAATTGATTTGTAATTTATTACGATCATCTAAAAAATAAGGTCCAAACGGACCTTATTTTTTCTTTACATGTTTCCTTGTTCTGCTATTTCATCTTGTCAATTTTCATGTTTCGATTCTGATGTCTTGTCAAAGCTTCAAATGAAGTACTGTTTTTGAGCTTTGAATGACTTGTAAGTCTTAACATGAATACCTTAAGACAAGGCTTGTTTACATAGATCTTTTTAACTCCATACATCTCTTTTTCATTAGGAGCACCTGTAGGATCGGTAGTATCTAATACTTCTACCCATTCAGCGCCCTCACGAGGTATTGGAAGTTCAATAAGATGCTCGTTGTATTTTTGATTAAAGATAAAACACCAAGTTTCTCTTCTCTCTTTACCTTCAGAACCTAAGGTTAAAGTAATGGCATCAGTATTTGGATCATTCCAGGTAGTAGAATCCATAGTTGAGCCATCAGTCTTGAACCAGTGAGCTTCATACTTCTCATCTTGCAGATGGAAAGAGTCTTCAACTAAAGTTAATTCTCTTAACATCTTAGATTTATGTCTTAATGAGGATACTCTTTCAATGAAGTTTATAAAATCCTGATTCTCTTTGGTGTAATCCCAGTGATTCCAGCACATAGCATTATCCTGACAATAACCATTGTTATTGCCATGCTGTGTTTTGGAGAACTCGTCACCTGACAGAATATGAGGTACACCTTGAGATAAGAGTACGGTTGCCATTAAGTTTCGCTTTAACAGCCAGCGTTTTGCCAGAACTTCACTGTTTGTAGTAGGACCTTCTACACCTTGGTTAGATGAGTAGTTCTCATCAGTACCATCACGGTTGTTCTCGCAGTTAGCCTCATTGTACTTATGTGAATAACTTACAAGATCTTCAAGAGTGAAACCATCGTGATAAGTGATGTAGTTCAACGAAGCGTTAATTGAGCGCTCTTCTGAGGAGAAGACATCTCTTGAGCCCATAATTCTGGTAGCAAAATCACCGATAAGACCTGAATCACCTCTCCAGAATCGTCTTACGGTATCTCTGAATTTATCATTCTGCTCTGACCAGCCTGTAGGGAACTGTCCTAATCTGTAACCATTAGGACCAACATCCCAAGGCTCTGCAATCATGATTGACTGAGCTAATCTGTCAATACAGAAACATGACTTTAAGAAAGCACTGTCTCTGTCATACTCATGGAAGATACCTCTATGACTTTCTCTACATACGGTAACGCCTAGGTCAAATCTAAAGCCATCGACCTGCATCCACTTAGTCCAATGGATTAGAGAATCTAGGATTAGGTTCAATGTAGGTCTTGCTTGAGCATTTACTGTATTGCCACAACCTGTTACATCATAGAATGATGAGAAATCTTTATTGCCGTTTTCATCTTCTTTAAAGGTGTAGTAGTTAGCAGCATCCAAACCTTTCAAACTTAAGATAGGACCGCCCTTACCGCCTTCAGCTGTATGGTTGTATACCACATCAAGGATCACAGCAATACCGTTACGATGCAGTTCTCTTACCATGGTTCTGAACTCATCGACACTCTTTAAAGGATCAACTGCATATCTTGGATCAGGTGCCATAAAACTTACTGGATTGTAGCCCCAATAATTAACCAAACCATGCTTAATTAAATGAGGTTCGCTCATGAAAGCTGCAATAGGATTTAACTGAATTGCGGTTACACCTAATTTCTTTAAATGATTGATGACACTCTCATGGCAGATACCTAAATATTTGCCACGTAATTTTTGAGGGACCTTTTCATTTAACTGAGTTAAACCTTTGACATTTGCTTCATAGACAATAAGATTGTCTCGACCAAACTGAGGCTTGGTTACGCCTTGCCAGTCAAAGCTTCTGTCAATCACTACAGCTTTAGGAATGAAATTAGCATTGTCGTTTAAATAACGCTGCTGATTATAGGTGTAAGGCTTATTTAGAGCTTTAGCATAAGGATCAACTAAAAGTTGTCCTTTTTTGAAAAAGAGACCTTTGTCAGGATCATATTCACCTTCAGCTTCAATAGCATAAAGATCACCTACCCCAACATTAGGTATAAATCCATACCAGATATTTCCAAACTTGTCGGTAAGTTTTACCTTATAACGTTCTTTTTCATCATGATCATAAATGTGTACGATTACAGATTTAGCTTTAGGTGACCAAATAGAAAAATAGCATCCACCCTGAGCTATTGAAGCACCTAAAGGTACTAGTCTGAAATCAATATTAGATGGTAACTTTCTTAGCATATAACTGACCTTAATTATTATTATTTTTCGCTAGGTGTCATTTATTCTTATATTTTTATTTTATTGTACAGAAATGAGTTTTTTGTTTAATTATTTATAAAGATGTGACGAAAACAAAAAAAGGCCTTCTAAAAATAGGAGGCCTCTCAAGAAATTTAAACTTTAATCTGAAATCTTCTTAACAAAGATAGTTGCTAATGGAGGCAGATCAAGCACAATTGAATGATAGTTGTTCTGATATGAAATGTTTGAAGCAACAATTTCATCAGAACCAGTACCATAACCACTACCCCAATACTTCTTATCATCAGTATTTAAGATAACCTTATAAGTACCAGGTGTTGGAACACCTAAACGGTATGCTACATAAGGTACTGGAGTGAAGTTAGATACAGCCATGATGCAATCGCCATCATCGCCAGATCTTAGCATTGCAAAGATACTGTGCTCAGCGTCGTTTACATCTAACCATCTAAATGCTTCAGGATCGTAATCTCTCTTCCATAAAGCAGGTTCTTTCTTATACATAGCGTTAAGATCTTGAACTAGCTTCTGTACGCCCTGATGCTTAGGATACTTCAATAACCACCAGTCTAACTGAGCATTATCATTCCACTCTGAGCCCTGACCGAACTCTGAGCCCATGAAGTTTAACTTCTTGCCAGGATGAGCATACTGATAACCTAAGTAAGCTCTTAAGTTAGCAGCCTGCTGCCACTCATCACCAGGCATCTTGTACAGTAAAGAGTGCTTACCATGGGTAACCTCATCATGAGAAATTGATAGGATGAAGTTCTCGTTGTAAGCATAAATCATAGAGAATGACATCTCTCCATGGTGATACTTACGGAAGAAAGGATCAGTCTGCATGTACTCTAATGAATCATGCATCCAACCCATGTTCCACTTAAAGTTAAAGCCTAAGCCGCCAGTGCTGGTAGGACGAGAAACACCGGTAAATGCTGTTGACTCTTCAGCGATAGTTACAGCGTTAGGATGCTTTCTGTTAACTTCTTCGTTAAACCACTTTAAGAAGCTTACAGCCTCGTAGTTGATGTTACCGCCATCAACGTTAGGGATCCATTCACCTTCTTTACGAGAGTAATCCCAGTACAGCATTGAAGCTACAGCATCAACACGTAAACCATCAATGTGGTATAAATCAAGCCAAATTAAAGCAGAAGCAATTAAGAATCTGCGAACGGTATCACGACCGAAATCATAAATTAGAGAGTTCCAGTCAGGATGCCATCCACGTCTTGGATCCTCATACTCGTAAACACAGGTACCATCAAACTTAGCTAGACCGAATGCATCAGTTGGGAAGTGTGCTGGAACCCAGTCTAAGATGATACCAATACCATTCTGGTGGAAGGTATCAACAAAGAATTTGAAATCGTCAATAGTGCCAAAGCGTGAGGTAGGAGCGAACAGGCCTGTAGGCTGATAACCCCATGAACCTGAGAATGGGTGCTCCATGATTGGCATTAACTCAATATGGGTGTAGCCCATATTCTTTACATAATCTAGAAGTTCAACAGCTAACTGACGATAGGTTAAAGGCTGACCATTCTCATCCTTCTTCCATGATCCCATGTGCAATTCATAAATTGACATAGGTCTTTCTAACTTGTTGCCAAGCTGTGACTTCTGCCACTCAGCATCATGCCAAGTGTATGTTCTCTGATCTGAAATAATTGAAGCAAATGAAGGATATTGCTCGTGGTAGAAACCAACAGGATCAGCTTTATGAGGAAGACGATTGCCAAATGGATCTTTAATTTCGTACTTATAACGTAAACCTGCACCTAAACCTGGTACAAATAGAACCCAGTGACCTAACAAGCTCTTAGCCATTGGTAAACGGCGACCATCCCAGAAGTTAAAGTCACCGATTACACTTACTGCTGTAGCTGAAGGAGCGTAAACAGCAAACTTAGTACCCTTTACTTTTACTCCATCAACATCAACTTCAATTAGCTGAGCACCTAAGGTCTTATAGATGTTAGCAGGCTCTTCGTTCATGGTACTTAAACCAAAGAAAGCCTCATCTCTAAACTGATAAGGATCGATAACTTCAACTACTGCATCCTGGTAGGTTACCTTGAACAGATAGTGGAATGGCTTATCTACATTAACTTTTTCTTCAAAAAGTCCATCTGGATGAACTAATGTTAAATCACAGATGTGTTTAGTTCCGTCAATAGAACGAACTTCTACACTTTTTGCACTAGGAAGCCATGCTCTTAACAAAAAGCCATTTTCACCATCAACCTTTTGTAGACCTAAGGTTTCAAAAGGTTTGCCAATTCTTGCATTATTAAAATCATCGATCAGCATAAAGCTGTCCTCCTAGTTTATTCTCTAGCCAGGGTCATTGACTTAGTCATATCCCTTACGTGCTGATTTGCAAATATATCCTCAAGATCTGCTGTCAACTTACGACGCCAGTTTGGATACTCTGTATTGGTTCCTGGAACATTAACTGGCTTATCAACGCCAATCCAGTCTTCAATCTGAGAACTGAATAATGAGCAAGAACCTGTACACATATGGATCTGTAAAGCTGTTGCCAGTTCTTCATTCATTACAGATTCTTTTGCATTACGTGTGTAAGAATCAGAAATAGAACCTAAACCGTGCAAGCTATCTAAAATTCTCTGTTTAGAATATTCTCTTGCAGCTCTTAAATCATCAGCTTCTTTCTGTGTATAGATACCAAGTTTAATACCCAAATCTAAATCGAAGCAACCCCACCAGCCTACTAATGTTGGCATATCATGAGTTGTCAGTGCTGACATTGCCTGACTTATATAATCACGAGGAGCGATATATCCGCCATCCTGAGCCTTTTCATCAAAGAAGATCTTATATGAGAAAGCACCTACTTTACGTAGAGCTTTAGTTAACTCTACAGGAATAGTACCAAGATCCTCTGTAATCACCAAACACTTGTTGCGATGAGACTCTAGAGCAATGATACCTAAAAGATCGTGCATATCATAGTGAACATATGCACCAGTTGAAGCTGGCTCACAAGTTTTTGTAATCCATAGTCTGAATAGACCTGCAGCATGATCGATACGCATTGCACCGCAAGACTGCATATTTGCCTTATACATAGCGATCATTGGCTTGTAGGCACAAGCTTTAAGAGCGCTAGGGGCCATAGGAGCTAAGCCCCAGTTCTGACCTAGAGGACCTAGTGGATCAGGAGGTGCACCGATTGAACCTTTAGTTCTGAAGACATTATTAACATCAGCCCAAACGTCGCAGCTCTGTTTTGCAACACCTACAGCCAAGTCTCTGTAAGTACCGATTAACATGCCATCATTTTTAGCAGTGTTGTAGGCATCTGCTAACTGCTCGTTTGCTAAGAACTGTAAGTAGCAGTAGAACATAACATCCTGATGATGCTCTTTTCGCCATGCATCAACAAAGGTTGAATGGATGTCCTGATACTCTTTAGGGAACTTCTCCCATGAGTAAGCATCTACACCTTGGTTGTAGAAATACTGCTGCATTGCATCATAGGTTGCAAAGTTGATTAAATTCTCACCGCCTCTTTCAACAAATTCATTGAACTTGTTACCACGTGATGATCTCTTATCATCAACTTTTACGTGATCAAAGATCATACGTAATACTTGAAGCTTAGCTTCAATTACACCACGGTAATCAACGTACTCTTTATCTCTTAGAACACGTAGCTTCTGCTGGAATTTTTCTGAATTGATAAGATCCAAAGCTTCTTTGCAGTGAGCTAATTCTGGAACTGAATTTACAGAAATATAAACAATGTTTACCCAGTTTCTAGAAGATGGTGAATATGGGCTTACTGATGACTCATCAGGAATTGCAGGATAGCCTGCGTGCATAGGATTTAAACCTACGAACTGACCGCCACACTTGTGAACTCCTAATAATAACTGCTTAAGATCTGCAAAATCACCAATACCCCAGTTGTTTCTTGAACGAACTGAATATAACTGTGAGCTTACACCCCAAACTTTTTTGCCGTTTAAAATAGACTCTGGAGTGTACATCTTTACAGGAGTGATGATTAAAGACATTGGAATAGACTTTAAGGTCTTACCATTTGCCTTTACTACAACAGAACACTCATGATAACCATAAGGAAGATCTGAAATTATGAAATATCTGCGGATGTCATAAACAGTACCATCAACAGTTTTAAAGTCAGCAATTTCAACCTGCTCTAGTGGCAGTTCTCTATCAATTACACGACCATCTTCAAGTTTTAGTGAAACTGATAATGTTGCGTTCTCATCCTCACCAAATGATTCAGGAGTTCTAATGTAGAACTGTTTTAAATCCTCATCATTTATAACTTGAACAGGATCAAGTACATTCTTAAAAGGTTCTAATTCTTCTTTGTCTAAGATAGCCTGAAGTGCTTTCTCATCATCTACAGGATATCCTAAAATTTCAAGAACATTTTTTCTGCTCTCATCTGAAATTTTTACAAGCTTATTGGTTGCGTCGAAATACTCTCGAGCAATGCCTTTTTTATCCGCTAATAATTGAATGTCTATCATGAGTATACCGTGTTAACAAAATCTTTCTTGATAAGAGAAATCCTCTTTCAAGAAAAAATAACTTACAAATGTGATTATAGTCATTAATAATACTCAATACCCTTGATGTATGCTTAAAAATTGAGATTTTGAGGCGTTTTTTTGTTAAAAAATTTGAGCAAGGCTGTATTTTGAAAAAGAATATGAATAAGTTTCAATTTGTGCATTGACGATAACAAAAGTGTAAAAAATTTTGATAACCCAACAAAACCGCTCATCAATGCAAGTTCAAGAAATAATAAATGCTGTGATTTTAGACAATATGCATGTTAAATAATGAAACAAGACGAAATTTTTTTTCATTTTATTGTAAACGTTTAAATTAACTTTTTGTTGTTAATAATCAAAATGTTATTTTTATCTAATCTAGTTTATAGATTAAACAATTCTAT
>Ga0256405_10006733_pt1 | contig 18053 bp, 15 predicted proteins | sample RumenRJG_02DNA_FD_189096 | JGI IMG/M metagenome (GOLD analysis project Ga0256405, IMG submission 189096) | Bovine rumen microbial communities from Lethbridge, Alberta, Canada - RJG_02 | ecosystem: Host-associated > Mammals > Digestive system > Stomach > Rumen | place: Canada: Alberta... | reverse complement strand
ATTTAGAATGTTATTGGAAACAAAAGGGTTAAATTGTCAAATTATGAGATATAATGATGTACTGCCTTTTTAAACTTTTATTATTGATTTAATTTATCTAAATCTAAAAGTATTTTTGATGTACTTATAATCAATTTAATACTCCAAATAAGAATTAAAAGACCTCCAACAACTCCCATTAAAGAATCAAGAAAATATAACCCAAAGTATTTACCTACAACTAAAGCTATAATAGCAAGTATTGAGGTTAATGCATCTGTTAATATATGAATATAAGCAGCTTTAAAATTGTAATCATGTTCATCGTGATGACCATGTTCCATAATAAAAGCACATACAGCGTTAACTGCTAAACCAATAATAGCAACTAATATTGCATCATTAAAAGAAATATTCAAAGGATGAATAAATCTTAAAAATGATTCAATTAAAATCCATAAAGCAGTAAATAAAAGAAATAACGAGCTAGTATAGCCGGCAAAAGAGGATATTTTTTCTGAAATTAAATCACAATTGGGACAGTTTTGAATTTTACATATAAAAAAATATGCACAAAAAGCAATAGTCAATGCAAATGCATGCGTTCCCATGTGCCAACCGTCAGCAAACAAAGCCATAGAATGACTTATGTAACCGCATACAATTTCAGCAACCATTGTTAAAACAGTTAAAATAATTACTATAAGAGTTTTTCTTTGATTTTCATTATTAATATTATCGTTATGATGATGTGCCATAAATTCTATTTTTTACCTATATATTTAGTTTTATACCTTATTATACTCTATTTTTTGATAAACGCAATAAGATTTAATTATGATATTTTTTGATATATAATATATGTATTATGAATAAGAAAAAAATAAGTATAATTGGTTCAACCGGTTCAATAGGAACTCAGACATTAGAAGTAATTGAAAAATTAAAAGATAAATTTGAAATAATTTCACTTGCAGGCGGTTCAAATGTAGAATTATTAAATAAGCAAATTGAAAAATTTCATCCTAAATATGTCAGCTTAGCAAATAAGGATGAAAGATTACAGCCACAAGGTGCAAAAGTTTTATATGGAAAAGACGGATTAGATGAAATTTGTTCAAACAAGGAAAATGATATAATAGTAGTTGCCGTATCCGGCAGAGTGGGCTTAGAACCAACGTTAAAAGCAATAGATGCCGGAATTGATATTGCACTTGCAAATAAAGAAACTCTTGTTATGGCAGGTGATATTGTTATGAAACGAGCAAGAGAAAAAAAAGTAAAAATTTTACCTGTTGATAGTGAACACTCTGCTATTTTTCAATGTATAAACGGGCATGATGATAAAGTAGAACGGCTTATAATTACAGCATCAGGCGGACCTTTTTTACATAAAACAATTGATGATATAAAACAGGCAACTGTAGAAGAAGCATTACATCATCCACGCTGGAATATGGGTAAAAAAATTACTGTTGACAGTGCAACTCTTATGAACAAAGGTTTAGAAGTAATTGAGGCACATCATTTATTTTCAATGGATTATGAGAATATTAATGTTGTTGTTCATCCGCAAAGTTACTTACATTCAGCGGTAGAATTTAAAGATGGTAGTATAATCGGTCAAATTGGAGTACCAAGTATGCACATACCTATTCAATATGCAATTTGTTACCCTGAAAGACCTCATGGTATAAAAACCAGAAGTTTTAATTTTGTTGAAGCAGCAAAATTTGAATTTCTTGAACCGGATTTTGTTAAATTTCCATTGTTAAATTTAGCATTTAATGCGGGTAAGACAGGTGGTACTGCACCTGTTTGTATGAATGCCGCAAATGAAGAAGCCGTATATGCGTTTTTAAACGGAAAAATAAGACTATACGACATTTACACTACTGTTGAAAAAATTTATAATCAACATAACATCATTAAATCTCCAAATATTGACGAGATATTTGCTCTGGATGAAGAAATTCGTATAAAAACTCGTGAACTCTTTAGCTAGAGTATTTTTACACTATTTGTCAATGACGAATACTTTTTACTTTTTTTGTCCGTACTTCATACAAGAATGACGAAATGCTGTCATTACTGTACATGTCTAATAATTAGTTACCCTCAATTATTTTATTGTTATCAAAATCTAATTATCAAATACACACAAATCGTGTCGTTTAGGAGTCATTTTATCAAAAGTGTAAAAATACTTATATCCATGTTCTATAAGTATTTTTTGTACATCTTTTATTTTTGCTCCAAAATGTGTTATATCGTGAGAGTCAGAACCAATTGTTATTATTTCTCCACCAAGTTCTTTATACAAATCAATTATATCCAAGGATGGAGTTAAATCAGGTATATTATATCTATAGCAGGAAGTATTTACTTCAATACCTTTTCCATCTTTTATTACCTGTTTAAGTATTTTAGTAATGATAGGTTTTGTTTTTTCAAGAGAATAATATGTTTTATCATAACGTCTTATTAAATCCAAATGACCAAGAACAGAATAATCTTTATATACAGATATGATGTTATAAATTTCATTATAATATCTTTCATTAAACTCTTTTTGAGTTTTACCTTTTTGAAATTCTCCGTTATATAATTGTAAATCGTCAATTGAATGGCAAGAAAGTATTATAAAATCAAAGGGATAAAGATTATATATCTTTTTAAATTTTTCAATTATATGAATTTGCATACCAAATTCCATACCAATTTTAACATTTATTTTATTTTTAAATTTTTCTTTTAGAGTTTTTATATCCTCAAAATATTTATCAAAATTTATACTGTTAAATCTTGGCTCATCAAAATCGTAATGATCCGTATAACATATTTCATCAAAACCAAGTTCTAAAGCTTTTTCAATATATTTATCCACATCAACATTAGAATCAGGACTGTATTTGGAATGTAAATGATAATCAGCAAGCATTTTATAACCTCAATATAATTTTATAATAAAAAAGATAAAAAAATAGTTTTATTTTTAGATATATTTGATTATAATATTTTAAAAAGATAAATTAATTAAGATGAAAATTATTAAACACAATAAAAACGCATTAAAAAATAAAGCTGCATTAACTTCAATAATTTCAAATACAATTTTGATAATATTAAAAATAATAGCAGGTATAATATCAGGAAGTATAAGTATAATATCAGAAGCAATACATTCTTGTACGGATTTACTTGCATCATTTATTGCTTTTTACGCAGTAAAACAATCCTCAAAACCTGCGGATGAAGAACATCCGTTTGGACATGGAAAATATGAATATATAGCAAGCTTTTTAGAAAGTTTGCTTATAATAGTTGCAGGAATTTTAATAGCAAAACATGCCGTTGTAAAACTTTATTTACATACAAATACCAATATTAATTCGGACATTGGTTTAATAGTAATGATTATTTCAATATTAGTCAATTACTTTGTAAGCAGATATATGTATAAAATTGCTAAATTAACAAATTCACCGGCAATTCTGGCTGACAGCAGTCATTTAGACGCAGATATTTTTTCATCAATAGCGGTCATATTTGGTCTTATAATGGTAAAAGTAACTCACAATGCAGTTTTTGATTTTGTTATTGCAGTTATTGTTTCCATTTTAATCATTTTAAAAGGTATTTCTATTTTTAAAACAGCCCAAGAAAATCTTTTAGATAGTGCTTTAGAAAAAAATCAGGTTGAAAAAATAAAAAAAATAATAGAGAAATTTCCACAAGTTTCTATTAAAACACTAAAGACAAGAAAAAACGGTATATACAAAGATATTATACTAATATTACTTATTGATGGAAATATGTCTGTAAATCAGGCACATTGCATTTGTGATAATATTGAAAAATTAATTGATAAAAAATTAAAAAATACCGATATATCAATTCACATGGAACCTAATAGTTAATTAATGTTCCAAATAAAGTAATAAAGAATTTTTAACTTTTAATTCATATAAAATTTTATTTTCTTTTTGTATTTTCCATTTTTCCAAATATTTTATTACAGGAGTATTGCTGTTATCATAAGGGTAATAAAACCAATATTTGCCTTTTGGCAACTTATTGAGTTGATTAATATAATTTGTTTCATCGTTAATTTTAGGAATACCAATAGAAAGTATTTTTTTAGGGTTAAATTCATTTAAATATGCATAAAAGTAAAAATCCGAATCGGATGAACTATTTATTGCAACATAATCTGCGAGATTATATTTTTCTTTTAATACTTCCATTAATTTTCTTGAATCATTATTTTGAATGGATGGAAGATTTAATAATGTTTTTATGCTATTAGGTGTAAAATAGTAGCCAAAGCACAATATCATAAGGCATATTGATATTAATTTTAAAAATAAATTTTTATTCTGAAATTTTATATCAATAAATAAAAGCATAGTTATAGTTGAAAAAGGGATCAAATACAAAGCCAAACGTTGATATACAGGATAAATATGCAAAATTGATGAAAATATTATAAGTAATAATAGAAATGTCAGTAAAAAGTATTCTTTTTTATTGATATTTTTAAATAAATAATATATTCCTAAAAATAAAAGAATAATTTGAAAAAGTATTAGTTTATTAGGATAAAAAAAGTATGAAAAATTATTTTTTAGAAAAATCATTAAATGTTTAAAATTAAAATCTATATATCCGTTATTCCAAATTATAAAAGATGATAGTATTTCCTTTTGAGGAAACAGGACAAATATCATATAACAAATAAATGCAATAAAAGGAATAAAGAAAAATAACAACGCTTGCATGTAGTTTTTATTTTTTAATAGCTCATAAATAAAATATGATGTAATTATAAAAAATGTCGGTATCGAAATAAAAGGGAATATTGAAAATAAAACACTATATAAAATAGCTTTTATATAGGTTAAATCTTTTAAATTAATCTTATTTACTAAAATAAATAAGAACAAACAAAAAAATACATCTGTAGAATACTGTTTAAATTCCTGACTGTAATAAATAACATAAAAATTAAGTGCAAAAAGTAAGTTTGAAAATAAAATAACAAATTTGTTTTTTATAAACATTTTTGTAAATACATAAAACGTAAATACTGATAAAATTCCGCAAATAAAAGGAAATAATCTAAGTGAAAATTCGCTTACCCCAAATATGTTTGTCATAAATTTTGATATTATCATAAATAATGGAGGAGCCGACTGACTGTGCAATAACGATGTAAAGTAGTCAAATGTATTTTTATAAATTATACTTAATGCAAGAGAGCATTCATCATGCCATAAGGGACGTAAGGATAAAAATGCATTACATCTTAAAAATATAGCTAAGAAAAAAATAACGAATAATGCAAAAAAGTATAAATATTCTTTTTTATGAAATATATTATAAAATATCTTCATTAATTAATTCTTTCAAAGTTTTTTGGTTTTTATCTTTATCGGAAAGAATAGGTTCAAAATCTATTCCCCAATCAATATCCAAATCTTTATCGTTCCATAATATACCGCAATCAGCTTGTAGGTTATATTCTTTTGATGTTTTATATAATAATTCTACTTCATCAGATAGTGAAATAAAACCATGAGCAAAACCAGCCGGTATAAATAACATATTTTTATTTTCTTGGGATAATTCGACTTTTACGTACTTTTTAAACGTAGTTGATTTTGGTCTTATATCAACAGCAACATCATAAATTTTTCCTTTTACACATCTTACAAGTTTTGCCTGCTCAAAAGGAGAATGTTGGAAATGTAGTCCTCTAAGTACATTTTTCCCCGATTTTGAATGATTATCCTGAACAAAATCAATTTCTATATTATTTGCTACAAATACGGATTTTTTATATGTTTCCATAAAGAAACCTCTTTCATCCGTAAAAACTTTGGGCTTTATTAATATAACATCTTTTATATTTTGTTTTTCAAATTCAAATGTCATTTTATAATATCCTTTAATTAAATTAATGATATATATTACCATAAACTTTATTATTTTTTATTTCTGTAATTTCTACAGATTGAATTGTATTCATTAAACTTCTATCATTATTATTTAAAATTACAGTTATATAATTTTCAGTAATACCTTTGAGCATTCCTGTTTGTTTATCCAAATGTTTTTCTACAAGCAATTGATGTTTTGTACCTATATTCTTTTGCAAAAAAATATTTAACTTTTCTTTTGATATTTCTTTTATAATATCGGCTCTTTCATTTTTAATTTTATCCGATAAATGCCCATCCATATTTTCTGCTTTAGTACCTTTTCTTATTGAATACGGAAAAGTATGAATAGCAGTTAAACCGGACTTTTTTAGATTATTAACTGTTACATTAAAATCATCTTCAGTTTCGCCTGCAAAACCGGCAATTATATCACTACCGAGAAACGGTAATTTAAATAAATCATTTATTTTATCTATCTGTTTAAGATAATCCTCAACTTTATAAAACCTGTTCATTCTCTCTAATGTTCTATTACAAGCAGATTGTAAGGACAAATGAAAATGCGGACAAAAATATTTTGAATTTGATAAAAAATCCAACATATTATCAGTTATTTCCAAAGGATTTAATGAACCAAGCCGATACCTAATATTACAATTTTTTTCTATTTCAAACAATAAATCTACAAGTGATTTATCATCATTTAATCCCCATTGTCCAATATGAATACCTGTCAAAACTATTTCTTTAAACCCGTTATTTTCACAAGTTTTTATTCGGGAAATTACTTCACTAATGTCCGCATATCTGGATTTACCTCTTGCAAAAGGTATAATACAATAACTGCATCTGTTATCACAGCCGTCTTGGATTTTTAGAAAAACTCTTGTTTTTGAGGTTTTAGGAATATCTATAATGTGAAATTTTGACAAATTCATTATATCAGCTGCAGATACGGGAGATTTTAAATCTAAAAATTTTGTAATTTCAAGTTTTTCATCATTACCTATAACATAATCTATATAATTTTCTTTTAATAAATTTTCCTTTTCAATTTGAGCAACACATCCTGTTATAACAGTTGTTATATTTTTATTTAAATGCTTAGCATTACGAAGCAGGTATAATGCTTCATTATCTGATTTATGAGTAACAGAACAAGAGTTTAAAATGTATATATCGGCATATTGCAAATTATCAGTTTCAGTATATCCGTTATTGATTAAATTTTCACGAATTACATCACCTTCAAACTGATTGGTTTTGCATCCCATTGATTTAATAATAAATTTTTTCATATAAAAATTTTATCATTAAATAATAAAAAATAAATTATTTAATATGCTCCAAAAATATATTTAAATGTTAACCCATGTACACATTTAATCTTAAGATTACATTTATTGGTATAATATTTTATTATGCTAATGTTATTGAAAAACAACAGAATATTTTTACTTATTTTTTTTATTATATTTGGAATAACACCTGTATTATCATTGGAAGGCGGTGTAGAATATAACAGTGTCAATATAGACTATTCGATTTTAAAAGAGAAGCAATATGTACAGAGGGGCGATGAATATTTTGAAAAAGCCGAAAAAAAATCAAGAACAGATATTCAAAAAAATCATAACTATGGTGAAGCATTAGGTGCTTATATCACGGCAATAAAAATTAATCCTCAAAACGCAGATTTATATGGAAAGATTGGATATATATATAATAAACTTGACAAGTATACTCTTTCAAAATCTTATTTTTCAAGAGGTCTTGCAATGAATCCTTTCAGCCCTTACATAAACTATATGTATGCACGTTTTTACTTTGATAACTATGATTATTACAAAGCTGTTTATTACTATCAACGTTCAGAGAAATATAATTATGCCGATAAATATTCTTTGTATTATAATATGGGTATAATAAATGAAAAATTGGGTAATTTGGTTGCGGCAAACAGTTATTACAAAAAAGCTTATGCTTTAAAACGAGATAAAACTTTACAGGCAAAAATTAAATCAATAGATGATTTAAAATATGACAAATCGCAGTATTATTTTGGCAGGAGAATAAAAAATAAATGATAAAAAAATATCTGATAATTATTTTAGTTAGTTTTATACTTCCTTTATATTCATTAGCATCTGAAAGTGTTTTTGATAAATATGAAACAAATACATCAGATAAAATATTAAATCAAAGCACATATAAAATAAATGCAATTGATCCAACACTTACAAACAATTGGTCAGCAGGTATGTATCCGGGATTGCGTGGAGCAAATCAATTGATAATATATACATCAAATTATGGAATATCGACAGGTACAAATGAATATGGCGGAGAGGCAATTGTAAAAGGAAACAGGGTAGTTGAGTTAAGCGGAGCTGATTCTTTAATACCGACAGATGGAGTAGTAATCAGTGCACATGGTAATGCTAAAACATGGTTAAATAAAAATATTACTGTTGGTACAAAAATATATGTAGATAGAGAAAATATGAAAGTTACAGCTGTAACATCTTCAAGCAGTTATATTTTTCAAACTCATGAAAAAATAAATGAAGCAAATGCAATCATGAACTACTATAAAAACAATACTCCTGAATATAACTCTAAAATACCTAAAGATTATTTGATGAGAGCAAAATATTACTTAAAAAAAGCAGAAAGAAATACTACAGCAGTTCAGCAGTATTCAACACTTGCAATGGATAATGCAAAGCTTGCAATGGCAACTGCTATACCTTATAAAGAAAGTGAAGTTAAGGGGATTTGGTTAAGACCAACAAATACAACTGAATCAGGTATTATAGCAACTTTGGATTATTTAAAGAAAACAGGAATAAATAATGTCTTTTTAGAAACTTTTTATCATGGATATACAATATTTCCTAGTGCTACAATGAAAAGTTACGGTTTTACGGAACAAAACCCTGCTTTTACAGGTATAGATCCGCTTAAAATTTGGTTAAGTGAAGCACACAAGAGAGGTATAAAGATTCATATCTGGTTTGAATCTTTTTATACAGGTAACAAACCGCTTACAGAAACTTCAATTTTAACGGTTAAACCGGAATGGTCAAATGTAAACTTTAGAGGAATAGATAAACCATTACCTGTTGCTTCTGTGTCAGAGCATAACGGATACTTTTTAGATCCTGCTAATCCTGATGTTCAGATATTTTTAACAAGTTTAATAACTGAAATAATAAAAACATATCATCCTGACGGAATAAACCTAGATTATATAAGATATCCTCAATCCGTTGCATCAAATTATTCGAGTTACACAACTTCAAATTGGGGATATACTCAATATGCCAGAGATGAATTTAAACTTATATATGGTGAAGATCCCGCAAATTTAATCTATGGCAGTAAAATGTTTGATAATTGGTCGAACTATAGACGTGATAAAATAACAATGTTTATAGCATCTGTTTCTAAAATCTGCAGAGATAACAAAACAACATTAACTGCTGTTGTTTTTCCTAATAGGGGAAAAGCATTGGAAACAAAACAACAGGATTGGGTAACTTGGTCTAATTACAATTATATTGATGCTTTTACACCATTATTTTTAACCTGTGATCCAAAAAGTATAAAAGCAATGATATTTGATATGATGAAAGAAATGTCGCCTAAAACAAAGCTCTATGCAGGATTATTTGTAACATTTATGGGTGGTTCAGAGGAAGATTTAATTAGACAAATTCATGAAACCAGAAAATTAAATTTAGGCGGAGTTATTTTATTTGATTATGCACATTTACAGGAAAAATACATTAGATTATTGTCAACAAGTATATTTTCTAACCCTGTTATAACAGTAATGAATGCGGCACAAAAAAAAAATAATAATGGAAAAAAGAAGTAATGACTGAAGAAGAACAAGAAAATAAAAGAACACCAAGAAAATTTTTAGGTATATATTTTGATTGTTGTAATGTGTACGGTAGAATTTATCAAAATAAAGAAAATACTGCCTATGTCGGACGTTGTCCGAGATGTATGCGTATTGTACAGGTTCCTATAGGTGAAAACGGTACCGGTCAGAGGTTTTTCAGAGGACGATAATCTAATAAATAAAATAGAAAGGATAAATAATGGATATTCAGGAATTAAGAAAAAAAGAAGATTTAATTGATATATTTTACAATTTAGTAAGTATACCATCACCATCATTACATGAAGAAAAAGTGGTTGAATGGATAGGTAAATATTGTAAAAATGAGGGCTTACATTTTGAAACAGATGATTATAATAATGTAATTATAAAATTACCTGCAACAGACAAATCAAAACCAATTATGGCTTTATCATCACACATGGATGTAGTAGGAGATGATTCTCCTGTTATACCTGAATTAGATGGAGATTTTATAAGGGCAAATAATCGAACACTTGGAGGAGATGACAAATTCGGAGTTGCATCCTGCTTAAAATTATTAACTGATATAAAAAAATCTGATATGAAACATGGCGGTTTAGAAGTTGTATTTACCCGTGATGAAGAAAACGGAATGTCTGGTATTAGAAATTTAGACTATAAACGATTACATTCAAAATACGTAATTGTTTGTGATGCAGACATATTTGGTGTTTTACAAGTGTCAGGTGCAAGTTATTGTAACGGACACATAGAAATAAACTGTAAAGGCGGACATTCAGGTATTGAAATTGCGGATAAAACAAAACCAAATGCTGCAAAATTAATGGCAGAATTGTGTAATGAAATTCCACAAGGTGTTTATTATGAAGATGAAACAGGTGTAGTTACTTCTATCAATTTAGGTGGAATTAAGGGTGGAGATTTAAATGTTACTAATGTTTTAAACCCTCATGCAGAAGCAACATATTCAATTAGAAGTGCTTCATTACCTAAAGAAAACGAACTTATCGAAAAAGTTAAGAATATTGTTGATAGATTTAATAAGAAATATGCTGGTATAGCACATGCTGATGCGGTATTTAAGCAAAAAATGCCTGCATTTGAGCGTTCTAATGACACATATATACCTGAGGTTTTTGAACGAACTGCTAAAAAGCTTGGAATAAAATATGAAATAAATTCTTTCCATGCAGGAGCGGAAACACATATTTATTGTCAATACGAAAATGCAAACGGAGAAAGGTTTATTCCGTTTTTAATGGGGTTGGCAGATTTGTATAATATGCATTCTCCTGATGAAAAAATTGACTACAAAAGCTTTTTAAATGGTTATAAGCTTTTAAACGAATTTTTTAAGGAATTTAATTCTTAATTGCAACAAAAAACATCTTGAATTTATATTCAAGATGTTTTTTGTTATGTAATATTATTAGTTTCTGATAATTATTTTAAATCCATTCGTATGCATCATTACTCCATTCAGAAACAAGTTTTTCCCATTCAGCTTGTCGTTTAGCTTCAGCTTCAGCTTCGGCTTTTGCTTTTTCCTGTGCTTCGATTTGTTCAGGTGTCAATCCTGAATTTATATCTGTAGATACATCACCTGTTTCAGGTGTTTTACCTAAATTAGCTATTCCATTAACAATTTCTGCACCTTTATTGTAAGCATTTACTCCACCTTCAATAGCTGCAAATACATTTAGAGTAGTACCAGCTCCTGCACTATTATCTTTTTTATATTGAGCTTGTTGTTCGGCACTCAATTTGTTAAAGTCATTTTGATTAATTATATTCTTATTATTAAATTCGTATGCTAATACATAACCTTTATCTGTTTTAACAACTTCTTTACCTGAAACTTCTGATTCAGTGTAAAATCTAACATTAGCTTTATTTTTTACGTATAAATCACCTTGTTCCGTTCTCGTAACATTAGGTTTCTTAGCTCCTTCAGTTCCATTTGTACCATCTGTTTTCTTAGCTCCTTCAGTTCCATTTGTACCATCTGTTTTCTTAGCTGCATCTGTTGTACCTGTTCCATCAGTTGTTTCAGGTTTCTTTGTCGCATCTGCTTTTCCGTCATTTTTAGCAGCTTTTTCTAAATCTTTAGCTGCATCTTTAGCTTTTTGTGCTTCATTAGTTGCATCATTCGCTAAAGATTGTGCTGTATTCATTGCAGTATTATAATCAGATTGTAATTTATCCTGTTTAGATTTATCAGTTTCAGCATTAAACTTATTACTAATGTCTTTCACTTCATTTTTAATACTTCCAAGATCACTTATATCATTCTTTATTTTTGAAACAGAATTATCTGCAATATTTTTAAATTGACCTTTTAGTGCATCGGCAGCTTTAGAGCCATTTATTTCGTTTTGAGCTTTTTCAGCTGTATCTTTAGATTTATTAGCTGATTTTTCAAAGTATTCAACATCACCGCCTTTTTGAAGTTCAGCTTTGGCGGTAATATTCTTAACATTATCTTGTGATTGTACCTGAGCTGACCATGCTTCACCATCAGCCCACATTTGATTCATTTCGCCAACAAATCCCATGAAACCATTTTTCTTTGTTTGATCAACGGTATTGTACAGATTTCCCATGCCTCTTAGTGTCTGACCAATATCCATATAGCCGCCATTACCAAGATTTATTATATGTTTTTGATCATTTTTTTCACTATTAGAATCATATGTTAGTGCACCGTAAGCACTATCGTACATATCTCCTGCTGCACGCATAGCATCACCCCAATCACCGTTTGCAGCACTTGTTGCAACATTTACACCATTACTTGCAGTTTGAGCCCATTTGCCAATCTTCTTAGCAGTATCACCATCAATTCCTAGGATATTTTTACTTTCACCGTCTTTGGTATATGATGTTGCCTGAAGTCCGCTTGCAACAGTACTTGAACCCTCTTGAATTGCTCTAGCCCAATCACCATCTTTTATTGCAACACCTGTATTATAAGCATGGCTTGCTGCAGATAAACCGTTTCCTATGTTACCCATTACACCTTTATCACCGGAAAATGCACCGCCAATAGTGCCGGCAGCACCCATAATACTGCCTAAACTACCATCACCTTCGATAATTGTTTTTGCGGCATCTATACCAGCAGCAGCTTTTTGTGTAATATCAGCAGCTTTTTGAAGTCCTTCGCTTGCACCACCTAAATCACCTATTGCAGTGGCAGCACAAGAAGCCATTTCTGTCATACTTGACATTAATGCACTCAAATCACCATCTCTGATTGCAACAGCAGCATCCATAGTTGCAGCGGTTCCTTTTGCTATATTAGCAGCTGTATTCAAGCCCTTGCTAACACCATCCAGTGTAGAACCAACCCCACGTAATGTACCGGCTACACCTTTTGTTGCCCCACTTGCACCTTCAAGGGAACCGCTAGCTCCTTGCTCAGCTCCTGCACCAGAATCTATTGCCGGGGCAGCACCTACTGTATAAGGATTAGATTTCATAATTCCACCTAAACCAAACATAGCTAATGCGGCGGCTCCTAAGCCCTTTGCTGTTACACCAGTACCCATGGATACTGCATCCATTATACCTGCAGTTGTTTTCATTACATTAGCCGTCATACCAACCATTTGAGAAGTTTGACTAGTTATATCAGCAATTTGCTTAGTCATTGCTGACATATCTCTTAAAGCATCATTTTCTTCAGTTCCGTCATCGTATGCCTGTAAACCTTCTTCGCTCTCACCTGTCATATCCTCTGCGGTTTCGGTTTGTTCATCTACAATTTCTTGTTTTGCTTCAGTTTCTTCAGCAACTGCTTCCATTAATTCAGCTACTTCATCATTTAAACTTTCTAACTCTGCCATTTTACTTTCATCTGCAGATGAAGCACCTTTACTATCTGAAGGAGCAGGAGCTGCTGCAGCACGTGCTCTAGCCGCTGCACCACCATCTTTACTGTTTTCTTCTTTTACTTCAGTACTTGTTTTTAATGAATATGCACTGTTTGTACCTTCACCTGTAATATCGCCGCCACCTAATCCTGCGCCTGTTCCACCTGCTTCACCTTCACCTGAGCCGGAATCTCCGCCTAATTCTTCAAGTAAGGCATCTCTTTCTTCAGTTTTTTCTTCAAGTTCCTCAGTACTTTCATCAAAATCTTCCATTCCATCGGTGGTTTCTTCTACACCTTCATTAAATTCATCTACTCTTTCGGTAGCTTCTTCTGAATATGATAAAATTTCTGATTCTTCACCATCAGACTCCTCTTTTTCTTCATCACCTTCAGCCTTTTGTTCATCATTTTTTACGCCTTGGTCTTCACCTTCTACACCTGTTTCATCACCATCAACAGCTGTATCCTCACCCATATCCATATTTTCATCAGCATCTGTTAACTGATAATTTGCATCATCAATATCGTCGTTTGCATCATCTATTCCTCGATGACCTTCCCATACTTTAGCCTTTTCTTGAGCATTCAGAGCATCCTTTGTTACAAATAAAATCTTTATTTTTTTATTTACAATAGGTTCCGCTTGAAAATTTTGTACATTAGAAATTTGATCCATAGCATGCTCCTTTTATTATATAGTACATTCTATTCTTTTATCGGTATATCTTACTAATTTCTTTAATAGCAAAATTTAACCAAAAACCTGTACAATACTGTTATATCAATACTTTAAGAGATTTTAAATTCATCTTTACAATTGTTACAATTGTACTGTACATATATATAAAAACATTTTACGGCTAAAAATTGCTCATATCATGGTTTTTGAGGAAAAATTGTTAATAAGAAATTAAATTAATAAAGTTTCATTTCGACAGTAACAAACTTTGCCGAAAATATCCTTGAATTAGTAGTAATTAATTTCATATACTAACTAAGCTCATCTGTTTGAAGTGCTGTTAAGTTTCTAAATTGAAATAAATCGGATAATAACCTGTTATAGTATCTTGTTTAGACCTGTCTTTCGGAATTTCAAAATACTCACCTAACTTACCTTCTTTTATAAATTGTGGTATTCGTTTTGCTGTTAATAATTTATCTCTATCAGCAGAAAATGATATATATTCATTAACAGATTTGTCTGAAAATCTTATTATACCAATTTCTTTTCGTCCTATGGATGTTTTTCTTATGACATCTAATAAAAATTGTTTAACCTTTGCTCAAAGCTCTTTAATATCTGCAATTTATAACCATTCATTATATGTATCAAGTCTTATTGTGGGTGCAGTTTTCCATTTTTCAAAAAATGTACTTTCAATATTCCGGCTATCTTCGTCATTCAAAAATTTTTCTAATTTTTTATTTAACATTATATATTGTTACCAAATTTGATTAAACAAAATAAGTGGAATTATAACTTCTGTGGCCGCTGAATGCTTTTAATCCCAAATATTTTGCAGACATACCAAGCTCTTGTTCAATTCTAATTAATTGATTATATTTAGCCATTCTATCTGAACGAGAAGCAGAACCTGACTTAATTTGACCGCAATTAGTAGCTACGGCTAAATCTGCTATAAATGTATCTTCTGTTTCACCTGAACGATGAGATGTTATTGCGGTATATCCTGCTGAATGAGCCATTTCTATAGCAGATAAGGTTTCTGTCAATGTTCCTATTTGATTTACTTTTATCAGAATAGAATTTGCAATATGTCTTGAAATTCCCTCTTGTAAGCGTTTTGTATTTGTAACAAACAAATCATCTCCTACAAGCTGACATTTATTGCCTATTTTTTGAGTTAATAGACGCCATCCTTCCCAATCTTCTTCTGCCATACCGTCTTCAACAGAAATTATCGGATATTTATCAACAAGGGTGTTAAGAAAATCAACCATTTCTTCATTTGATAATATTTTACCCTCACCTGCAAGAGTATATTTTCCGTCCTCATAAAATTCGCTTGCAGCCAAATCAATACATATTTTTACATCATCAGTATTGTACCCTGCTTCATTGATAGCTTTAATAATCATTTCAATAGCTTCTTCATTAGATGAAATATTAGGTGCAAATCCGCCTTCATCTCCAACTGATGTTGCATATTCTCTATCTTGTAAAATATGTTTTAATGTGTAAAAAATTTCAGAACCTGTTCTTACAGCATCCTGAAAAGTTCCTGCACCAACAGGAGCTATCATAAATTCCTGAAAATCAATATTGTTATCTGCATGAACTCCGCCATTAATTATATTCATCATTGGTACAGGTAATGTAATAGCTGAAATTCCGCCTAAATATCTATACAATGGCATTTTGTATGCAACAGACGCTGCTTTTGCAACAGCAAGAGAAACACCTAAAATAGCATTTGCACCTAATCTTGACTTGTTATCAGTTCCGTCAAGTTCTAGCATTAATTTATCAATATTGAATTGATTTGATGCATCCTCACCAATAAGTTCAGGTGCAATAATGTTATTTACATTATTAACGGCTTTAGTAACACCTTTACCGCCAAAACGACCTTTGTCATTATCTCTGAGTTCTAATGCTTCATAAGTACCTGTTGATGCACCTGATGGGACAGATGCCCTGCCAATAGCTCCTGATGATAATATTACATCAACTTCAACTGTCGGATTTCCTCTTGAATCTAAAATTTGTCTTGCTACTATATCATCGATTACTGTCGGCATATTAAACTCCTTATTTTGCACTACTTGATTATTTCATAAATTTATACCTTTTTCAAGCGTTTCATTATTTTAAAATCTTTTTATAATCTCTATATCATTTCTTACAAACTTTAATCCGTCAGTATTTTTCTTGGTTAATGTTTCTAATGTCCAATTAAGATTTTTATTCAGCATTTTAAATATTTTATCCCAATCATAATCACCGTCTTTTAAGTGATAATGTATATCAATTCGATTATTAAATTCACCGTCGCTTAAGTGATATGATTTTGGATTAAGTTTTAAAAATCTTTCTAAATATTCAAATTGATTAAAACCTTGTGAAACCGCAGAACAAAATGCATGTCCAATATCCAAATTAAATTCACATTTGCAGTTTTGCATAATATATTCTATTTCTTCAGGAGTTGCTCCTCTGCAAACCATTTTGTCCGGATTTCTCGGTGCAACATAGGGTTTATTTTCGATACGCATTTTGTAAGGTTTTATTATATTTAGTTGTCTTACGATTTCTTCTACACTGCCGTCCATTCCGCCATGTACTACCGTATATTCAGCATCCAATGATTTTGCATAAGTATTTACCTGCATATAAACCATTTCATTATAATGTAATTTATCCTTATCGGCTAAATTACACCCTTGACTAAAATGAGGTGCATGTATAGTAAATTTTATATCATGCTTACGTTTTAATTCTAACCAACCGTCAAGGTATTCCATTTGTCCCGGAAATACAAATAATTCCAAATAATCAAATAAATTTTCTTTTTTAAAAGTTAGAATATCATCTTTATAGCTTTCAAGCTGATTTGAAAATTGTTTTATACCTATTTTCATAAATTAACTATTCCTCATTTTTATGCTATTAACTAATTTTGATGCAATATTTAGTGCAGTATCAAAATCCATTTTACCTGACAAATAATCTTTTACAATATATCGAGCGTATGAACCTACTGCAACTCCATTTATATCAATATTACATTGATGTGCAAGTTCAAATGTTTTTTCATTTGTTCCGCCTGATGCAATAACGTATGCGGGTAACTTTTCTTTTAAGATTATATCAGACAATGCAACTGCTTGTAACGTTGATTGATAGTCATTTATTCCTCCGCTAATCGGACTTCCGTCTGTTTGGATAATTGTTGTATAGGGTTTTCTTATTGAAAGCATTCTTTTGGTTCTTTTTATTAAAGAATTATTTCCATAATTGAGCCGATCTATACAAAAACTCAATACACCTTTGTAATTTTCACTAATATATTTCCATATATTAAATGTATCTTGATTATTGCTATTAGACGAATGAAGTTCTATGCAATCAATATTTAAATTATTTAATAATGGTAAAATTTGTTTTATATCAGCGAAAAAAGGTGTTTTTGAAAATGCGTTATTTTTGCATATTTCAAAACATTTTCCACAGCCAATACATTTTTTTTCATCTATTGAAAAATTGTCTATGGCATTTTCCAAGCAAACTTTTGAACAAATGCCGCATTTATTGCACTTGTTTTGATTTATCAAATATTTATTAAAATGATAATCTCCTGATAAGCCCACAGACACGCATAAAAACCTGTTT
>Ga0256405_10006732_pt1 | contig 18054 bp, 18 predicted proteins | sample RumenRJG_02DNA_FD_189096 | JGI IMG/M metagenome (GOLD analysis project Ga0256405, IMG submission 189096) | Bovine rumen microbial communities from Lethbridge, Alberta, Canada - RJG_02 | ecosystem: Host-associated > Mammals > Digestive system > Stomach > Rumen | place: Canada: Alberta... | reverse complement strand
ACAATGCGCTTAAAACTCCTCCCATTACAATGAGAGCTTTTATATTAGACTTCATAATCTAACTCCTAACTAAACGATATCCCCAATTAGCCAGGCAGAGTGTCTCACTAACACCTAATTTAGACTTTATTAAAACAGTATTAATAAGTCAATAGAAAACATGCATTTTTCTTATGTGCTGGCTTGTTAATTTATTGTGCCATTGAACTTATACAGGGGGATTGAATTAAATTTTATTTAATGTATACTATTCAACAATGGGCCTGTAGTTCAGCGGTTAGAGCCCCCCGCTCATAACGGGGTAGTCGTAAGTTCGAATCTTACCGGGCCCACCAGTCGTGAGATGTTCGATCCGTTTTTTATTTTTCCATTGTGTTTTTATGTGACGCTCAGAGCCGCTGTGTCAGAGGGGTTGTAGAGTTTTCTTGATGTGAGTACGGGGAACCTGGAGAGAGTATTTTTTCCTATAAAATGCCAAAATTTTCTCTAAATCTCGGATTTGTCTCTAAAAGAGGTAGACTAGAGATTTTTTATAGTCAGCCTCGTATATGAGGCATTGTGAGGTTTTTGCTGTAAAATGATGCAAAATTTTCCTAGTCACACACGCATCATGTTGGCCGAATTAAAAAAGTTGCCAAAGCTCGTTTCGGGATGAGTTTTTTTAAAAATCAATGAGATACATCGTTCCTAATATGCTCAACATATGCGATACGAAAAACACAGGAATAAATTTTCAGATTAAAAATATTGTTGCTTTTCAATGCGTTACACCAACCCACTACTACCCGCATACCGCATTATTTAACGAACTAATTGGTATAATTTTTGCAGGAAATTAAGCTGTGATGTGTGAAAGAGTTGAGTTCGAATATCATGAATTTTGTGATTTCTGACTGCAAAATTCTAAAATGTCATTTTGAAACATATTGACAAAAACACAAAAATTACTTTTACAATGGTTCTATTGTTTACTGTGTTGTAAATATATCATAATCAAAAAGTTTGAAAATCTTCAGGCCAATTTTCATTAGCTACACCATAGGATTTATCTCCTAAGCAGAAAAGGAAACGTTTATCACTGCTTCCTTTGCGTAAAATTATCCAATTCAACCCCTGACAACTAGGACACGGATTGTATAACGAATAACAATCCCCATCAACTTCAATTTTTTTCTGGACATTCAAGTTCATTGATATAACATTAATATCACCAGCGATTTTTAAAGCCTCAACTTGCGGTTCTGTATGTAATGAATATCTACCCCATAGTACAGCCTGCTTAATGTCATTCTCTTCCATATGTAAACCGTCGACGGTTTTTAACTGATTCACCAATCCATTCAAAATTGCAGGATTTCTTAATTTAATACCTATCCCACGAACCATGGCTGCAATCAAATTTTTTGATGCATTCAGTGCTTTATCGGATTTGGTATTTATTAGAAATATTAGAAGATTTAGCCAATTATTTTTATTGATTTGATTGCTAATAGCACTTTTTTGTTGACCCCAATTTATATCATTCAATAGACTTCCATATTTGAGCAATGCTTCCAAAATATACAAAACAACTGCATCACTTGGATTCAAATTCATGTCAGTTTCGAGTCCGTTTACGACATTTTGTAGATTACTATCAACATAAGTTGCCATATAAATGGAGTCATTGATTATATTTAAAGCATTCATGTGAATCGCCAAGACTACATCTAATCCACTAAGTACCAATGGAGAGATTGCTCTTATCTCTTTTGTTTTCTCAGCAAGCTGCTTTGCACTAGCTGAACCTAATCCAGATTGTAGAGTAACTGGACAACTATGCCTTGCCGTCTAGTCGCAACGATTTAACTCGGTATAAAAGAACATTTCCGCAATCTTTTTGGTTTCTTATCTTGAAACATTCAGTCGTTATATTTAATATGCAGTCTTGTCGTCTGATTTTCGGTAGAGATAACGATTGGGCCCTATTTAAAGAATATTGTTGCAGTTTAATTACTGGCAATGATGAAGAGGGCTTAATCCCTTTTGATTCATTCGTAATACCAGCTAATATAATTAACGTTGCAACGAAAAATCTTACTAACCTTTTGTGAAATTTAATAAAACCACCATGATTAACCTTATTACTCGACCAAATTCTATCATTTGTATCATACATTGTAGCATCTCCTCATTTAATATTTCAAATTATCTTTACCAATTAATCGCAACAACTATCATCCTGCTCTTCTAAAGCAACAACGGCTTCAGAAAACAAACATCGAGCATTAGCGATGCACTCTGAATCTTTTGATTGTACAGAATTAGATAATGTTTCAAATTGAAAACGCAAATCATCGTTACCTAAATTAGCAAACACACGAGAGGCGACTAACAAAAACACTGCAACATTATTTTGAAAATTTTCATCTTCAAAATGTATATTATATTGCTCTTTTAAGGTTTCGTACAAACAGCAAACATCTTGTACAGCGGCGTATGCATATCCGATATCTCCGTTATTTTTTAAATACACAATGTTAGATTTTATATAATTGAACGGCTCGCACCAATTTAATGATGATGATATAATTCTGGGAAAATCAAGAGCGATTGGGCGATAAAATTCTAAATCATACGGTATTCCTAATATTCTATTTCTTAAACATTCTTTTGCTCTATATTCCCCTTTTGTTATTGCACTCTCGTAAGAATCATCTTGACAAGCAATCTTAATTGCATTTTCAGCATCAATACACCCTTGTTGTGCAGCAAGTAGAATATTTTCTAAACTGCGATCAGTAACGTTAACTTTTTCTCCAGAAAAGATATCACCCAAAGCGGAAAGATAAAGATAATCTGTCCGGGAAACATTAATAAGTGAACTATTTGGTAAAGCTTGTTCCTCTTTGATTGGGAATGATAGTTTATTAAAATCAATGTTATTTAACATACAAAACGAACACACTCCAGACAACTTAATGAGGTACTCATAAGAGCTTTTTTGAATATATAAAAACTCATCGACTTTGACTTTATTTGTTCTGTCGAAATTCATTATATTAACAATATCCAAACGATCACTATCATTCCCGATATTCAAAACCGATTGAGATATTTTTTTTCCCATCCCCCAGCAATCTCCGCTTGCACATCCCAAAATCATTAATCCACAAAGAATATTTTTCATCATCGTACACCTCCAAAATTGCACTCTCAAACTAATACTAATTATAACAACAAAAATCACACCAAAAGTCAAATGTTTTTTGAAATTTTCTACACACCCATCCACCTCTCTTGTTCAGTCCAGACTAGTGGGATTTTAGCTCGCAGTATCTGCTGGATTGAGAGGTGTTTGGGAAGATATCCGCCCATGATTAACTCCTTGATTTTTGGGGATAATATATTGAGTTGCAGGACGGTTGTGAGGTGTTGTTTGCTGATGTTGTTCAGTTTGCAGAAGTCTTTAAACTTGATGCTGGGATTTTCTTTCAACCGTCGTTCCATGATGTATGCTTTGGCGAGCAATTTTGACAGCGGTGTTATAACGTAATTGTTGTTGTCGTGGGTGATGTATGTTCGCCCAGACTTTTTTCTCTTGGTAATTTTGATTGGAATGATAATGTCCTACTGCAATATGCTTCAATCTGTCCTCTTTCTTCTGGTTGTAATTGCTTGTATTTCTTTTGGTTTTTGGTGTATAATTTTCTCATCGAGTAACTCCTTTTAAAAATTTCTCTATGAATATTATACCGAGTTACTCGATCCTTTTTTACTCCATTACATCGTTCGACTTCTGTTTTTATTGTGTGGGGGACGTAAAAAATTAGTTAAATTGGCTCTTTAAAATTCCATAAAAATATGTTTTAATATAGATGGGTTGAATTGTAACTTGGAGATGTTTTTATGGCTGTTAGTTATAAGAGTGGCGAAGTTGTCGTTTGTCCATCGCACGGTGTCGGTGTCGTTCAGAAAATCGAAGATCAAGAAATTATGGGAACGTCATTGCGTGTGGTTGTAGTTTTTTTTGAAAAAGATCGTATGACAATTCGCGTTCCATTGAATAGTTCAACGTCCAGTAAAATTAGAAAATTGTGTTCAATGAGTGAGATGCAAGAGGCTATAGATATATTAAAAACTCCGTCTCATGTGAAAAAAATAATGTGGAGTCGTCGTGCTCAAGAATATGAAATGAAAATTAATTCTGGTGTGCCTTTATCTATCGCTGAGGTTGTTCGTGATTTGTATCGAACAGTAAAACAGCCTGAGCATTCATATAGTGAACGTCAGTTGTATCAAGAGGCTCTGAGTCGATTGACAAAGGAGTATGCTGCAATAGCAAAAATTGACGAAAAGGAGGCTGAAGGAATTTTAGAAAAGGCTTTGATATCTAAGGCTGCTTAGAATTGTAAAATTATATTGTACATAGTACAATGTAATAAATTTGTTGGAATTGCTATGATTGTTACGTGTCCAGGTTGCTCTAGTAAATATGTTGTACAGACTGAGACGATTGGTTCGGGAAAATTAGTGCGTTGTGCAGTATGCGGAACTGTATGGCAGCAATCTCCTGTAGATGAAAAAGCTTTAAAAAGAAAACAGCTTTTGAATGTCGTCGGTTGGACGTTCTTTTATGCTGTTGTGTTCACATCTGTTGCTTTGTTGTTTTTGGGAAAAGATTTTGTAATTGATAAATGGTCCGCATCAGAGTCTTTTTATGAATATGTTGGCATGCATAATAACGATGTAAAAAACGATACCTTTGTTTTGGATAATGTGTCGTATTTTTTTGTTCGAAAAAATGGGGATTTATACATAGGAATTCGTGGAGAGTTAAGTAACACAGCATCTGAAGTAAAGACTGTTCCGACAATTACTATTACATTACGTAATGATCCGGAAGTTGAAAGTGAACCGTTTAAGAAAATTTGGGTCCATAAGTTACAGTATCAAAAGTTATTGCCCGCACAAAAAGTATTGTTCGAAACCAAGTTGCAACGTGTAAGTAGCGACAATCTATTGTGTGATATAAAGTTGAATTTTAGATAGCTCTAGGAAATGAGAAAAAATCGTTTTAGTCTAATTGATGTGTTCAATGAGCTTTATTTGAGGCTTGTTGAGGTCGTTGGTGTGTTTATAACCTTTGTCGCAGTGATGACGTTTTTGGCGATATTTACATATTGTGCTGAAGATGCTTCTTTCAATACTGCTATTGATTGTGTTGTTTCAAATGTTGTTTCCACTCCAGGAAGTTATTATTCTGATATTGTTGTGCAAATTTTTGGTAGTGCTTCTTACATCTTTTCTATTGTTTTATTCTCTGCTGGAGTGCAACTCATTCGCTACCATTTTATTTCGTTTTGGCGATTTTTTTTGGGAATGCTATGCTTACCATTGATGGAGATTGTTGCGAATATATTCGATTTGGGGTTTTATTCGCATGGCTTTATTGGTAAATTTGTGTGTCAAAAGTTAAATATTTTGGAATTTACCAAAAATCAACAAAATATGGTTGGATATGCTATCATATTGATTACAATAGTATTTTTGATTCTTTCAATGAAGCTGGATTTTGCTTGGATGCGAGAGAAAATAAAGAATATTGAGAATTTTAATTCGCTTAAAGAGTTGTTGTCGTTTTCTGTTCCTGTTGATTTTTTTGCAAAATATAAAGACGGAAAAAGTGAACATGAAGAACCGTCATTAGAATTAATTGATGAAGGTGAGGCTGTGATTGATGAGGATGATGAGCCTCATTTGCGAGCTAAGAGCAAAAATTCAGGCAAAAAAGATGTTGTTAAAAGTGTTCCACAGAGAGGCTGGGGTAATTTTAAAACTCCGTCTTTAGAATTGCTTAGTTTACCAAAAGAAAAGGGGCATATTTTAAGTGATTCTGAATTAAAAGAAAGAGCAAATAATTTAATTGCGGTGTTGAATGATTTTGGGATTCAAGGTGAAATAACAGGTGTAAGTCCTGGACCTGTGGTTACTCTTTATGAATTAAAACCGGCAGCTGGAATTAAGTCTTCTCGAGTGATTGGCTTATCTAGTGATATTGCTCGATACATGAGTGCTGTGTCTGCTCGTGTTGCTGTAATTCCAGGTCGAAACGCTCTTGGTATCGAATTGCCAAACGAAAATAGGCAAACTGTATATCTTCGTGAGATTTTAGAATCGAAAACATATAAGCGTTCTGGTGGTGCTCTTTCTGTAAGTTTGGGGAAAAATATTGGTGGCGATCCGGTTGTTGCTGATCTCGCTAAAATGCCTCATTTGCTTGTTGCTGGAACTACTGGGTCAGGAAAATCTGTTGGCGTCAATGCTATGATTATGTCTCTTTTGTATAAGATGACTCCAGAGCAGTGTAAATTTATTATGGTTGATCCGAAGATGTTGGAATTGTCTGTTTATAACGATATTCCACATTTGTTAACGCCTGTTGTTACAGATCCGAAAAAAGCCGTTGTTGCATTAAAATGGGCAGTCCATGAAATGGAGTCTAGATATGTGAATATGTCGAAATTGGGCGTAAGAAACATTGAAGGATACAACGCAAAATTGATCAGTATGAAGAAATCTGGAGAAGCATTTACTCGCCAGGTTAATACAGGTTTTGATCCGGAAACTGGAGCACCAATTTACGAAACACAAACTGTGAATCTTGAGCCAATTCCTTATATCGTAATTATTGTTGATGAGATGGCAGATCTTATGTTGGTTGCAGGTAAAGAGATTGAAATTGCAGTACAACGATTGGCACAGATGGCCCGTGCTGCCGGTATTCATCTTATTATGGCAACGCAACGTCCTTCTGTAGATGTAATCACGGGCACAATTAAGGCGAACTTTCCTACTCGTATTAGTTTTCAGGTTAGTTCTAAATTTGATAGTCGTACCATTTTGGGAGAGCAGGGGGCTGAGCAGTTACTAGGTCAAGGAGATATGTTATATATGGCGTCGGGAGGTCGAACTGTTCGCATTCATTGTCCATTTGTTAGCGATGAAGAGGTCGAAAAGGTTACAACGTATCTGAAGCAGCAAGGTGAGCCACATTATATCGATGATATCCTAAAGAGTGATGATATCGACGAAGGTAGCAGCGAAGGGGATGCGTCTGGCGATGATCCAATGTATAGAGAAGCGATTGATCTTATTGTTAATGAAGGAAAAGCGTCAACAAGCTTTTTGCAACGTCGTTTAAAAATAGGGTATAATAGGGCGGCTAGGATTATTGATATGATGGAGGAAGCTGGTGTGGTTTCAGCTCCAAATCATGTTGGGAAAAGAGAGATATTGGCGAAATGAGAAAAATAATATTGTGTTTAGTTGGTATCGTAAGTTTTGCTTTTGGTAATACAAAACAAAAAACAGTTAATAATTTTAACATGGAGCAAAACAACAATATTCAAGAAAATGAATTTATAGAAATTGCAAAAAATTATTTGAATAATTTAAAAACGCTTGAGGCTAATTTTACTCAAAGTGATGGCTGGGGGATCAGTATTAGTGGGCGTATTTGGATTGATCGCAAAAATGGGAAATTTAAATTAGAAACATCGCAACGTCGAACTGTCATAAAAGATAGTTACATGTATGATTTTAATAAGGATTTAGAAGAGACAACTAAAGCGTCGATTTACTCTTCACCGTTGGCGTTTTTGTTAGACAAAAAAATCGATTTTAAAGGGCTTGAGATATTAAGAGTCGAATGTGATAATCGTTCGTTTTCCATAAGGTTTGCGAAAAAGGATAAGAATATTGAAGGTCAAGTTGAACTGCACTTTCAAAATAAAAAATTATCCGGTTGGACGTTCTACAATAACGACAATGACGTAATTGGAACGACTATCAAATTACATGGTTTAAAAATTAATCAAGAAATAGATGAAGAAGTATTCGAGCAATAATAAAATTTATAGATTTTGATGTTTGTGTATCAAATTATTTTGACAATTTTAAAATGCATTATATAAGTAAAGAGAGTTAATGATGTTTGATTTTTTGAAGCGGTATTGATATAGCTTTATTAGATTGTCTTTGATGTTTACTAGAGTTATTGCGAAAGTCGAAGGTGATATTTCAAGACGTCTGGCTATCAGAGTTTGTGGTCTCATACAAATCACTTTCGCAATAGCTCTACTAAAGATAAGGGAGTTTTGGTAAAAGTTGTAATGTATGCTATAGAATTAGATGATTTCGATATAGAACAAATAGCTCAGTCAGGACAGTGTTTTAGAATAAACAAAACAGGAGATAATCGATGGACGATTATCGCTTTTTCTCGTAAATTAAATGTGTTTCAGTTTGGGACGCATTGCGGATTTGATTGCTCTGAAGACGAATTTTTGGAAATTTGGTATGATTATTTTGATTTGCAAACTGACTACTCAAAAATAAAACAAATGGTCAAAAATACAGGAGATAACTATTTGATTAACGCTGTAAATTTTGGGTATGGTGTACGTGTTTTGCGTCAAGATATTTGGGAGATGGTGGTTAGCTATATCATTTCTCAGCAAAATAATATTACCAGAATAAAAAATATAATTGAGAGAATTTGCCAGCCATTTAGTGACAAATTTCCAACAGCAATAGATTTGCAAAATTACACAATACTAGATTTTCAAAATTTAGGCCTTGGATATCGTGCAAAGTTTTTATTTGAGATGGTTCAGAACGTTGTTAATAAGAAAATTATTTTGGAAAATTTGGAAACAATGCCTTATGATGATTTAATACAATATCTGAAGCAATTCAATGGGATAGGGGATAAAGTCGCAAATTGTATCGCATTATTTGGATTACATAAAACGGAGGCTTTTCCAATTGATGTGTGGATGAGAAGAATCATCAACACAAAATATTCTGGTAATTTTGATTATAAACAATTTGGTAAATTTGCCGGAATAATTCAACAATACATGTTTTTTTATGAGAGGTGTGGAATGAAAAAATGATAAATAATGTGAAGAAGTGATTGTTCAAAAATTTTTACGAGGCTTTATTCGCGTGTTAATTTTTTCGTTACTTATTATTGATATGATCGAACTCAGATAGTGATGGAGTTGTTTTGTGGATAGAATAGGGGATGTGTTGTTGTCTTCCAACATGCTTAATGCACAACATATTAATACTATTATAAATTCACAAAAAAACTCCAATGATCTGTTCGGAGAAATTGCTGTCAAATTGGGATTTTTAAAAGAAGAGAATTTGTTACCTATCTTATCTGAGCGATATAATGTGCCTATTGCCGACATTGAATTTATGTATATAGATCAAAATACATTATTTTCAATAGATTACGAAATAGCAGAGAAAACGCAAGCCGTTCCGTTCTCGATATCTAATGAACATGTAAAGATAGCAATTGCAGATCCGGGGAACTTGCAATTTGTTGATTTGATTACAGATTATTTTTTGCCTAAACATGTTAAGTTTTTTATCGCCAAAAAAAGTGAAATTCAAAAATTGATAGAAATTTTAAAATGCAAAACATGTAATTTTGACAACAATCCAATTATGTTATTAAATAAAATTATTTTCGAGGCTGTTGAAAAAAAATGTAGTGATATTCACTTTGAACCTTGTGAAAATTATGTCAACATAAGAATCAGAGTTGATGGAGTTTTGCAAGTTTTACAAACGATTAGCTGCGTTGCATGGGATCGCATTCAGGCTAGATTAAAATTAATTTCGCATTTAAATATTACAGAAAATCGCCGTCCGCAAAGTGGTCATTGTCGAATACAACTAGGTGGAAAATCAATTGATTTAAGAATTTCAACGCATCCTGGAATTTATGGTGAAAGTTTTGTCGTTCGGCTTTTTGATTTAACCAATGGGATAAAAAATTTGAATGATTTAAATTTTCAAAAAGATGATTTTTTATGGCTACAAAAAATTTTACGACATCCGCAAGGTATATTTTTGATTGTTGCACCAACTGGTTCTGGCAAAACTACCACATTGTATTCTTTGCTAAAAGAAATAAATACAACTACTCGAAATATTATGACTTTGGAAGATCCTGTGGAATATATTATTCCTGGAATACGGCAATTGGATTTAAGAGAGGAGGGGATACTATCATTTTCGGACGGCGTAAGATCTATATTAAGACAAGATCCGGATGTGCTTTTAATTGGAGAAATTCGCGATGAAAAAACAGCAGCATCAGCATTGAGAGCATCATTAACTGGGCGTTTAGTATTATCAACTTTGCACGCCTCAACGCCACTTGAGGCTCTACGTAGATTAATGGATTTAAAATTATCGCTATCAGATTTTGTTCCGTCGCTTATTGGAATTTTTTCTCAACGCTTAGTTCGTTATAAAATTGGTAACACATATATTGGACGCTTTCCTATTACTGAATATATTTATTTCCCGCAAGAAGTTAAAGAGAACATATTGAAAACAAATGATATTTCTCAATGTAAATTAGATAAAAGTTTTATTGAATCTGCGAAATTCGCAATAAGTAAAAATATGACTGATGGATGTGAAATAAAAAGGATGCTCGGTGATGTTGATTTATAAGTATATTGCAATTGATAAACAAGGAATTTCACAAGCAGGTGCAATTACTGCAATCAACGAACAAGAAGTGTTTGCAAAACTTCAAATCAATAATTTGCAACCAATAAAAATTTCTAAGCAACGTTTTATTTCTCAAAAACTAAAATCAGAAGATGTTTTGTTGTTCTTTTTACATATAAGTTTTCAATTAAAATGTGGAGCTTATATCGATGAATCTATTGATAGTTTTATAAAATTTCATGGCAATGATGTATTAAATGCTACATTAATTCAAATATCAGAAGATCTAAAAAATGGAGAAAAGATCAGTTCAGCATTTCAAAAACATTGCTCATTTAATACTGTAATTATAGGATTATTGCAAGCGGCCGAAAATACCGGCAGTTTAACGGAAACGATATCTAATATATTGAAATTGTTGCAATTTCAGAATTCGTGGAAGCGTAACATTAAAAATATTTTAGCTTATCCTATTTTTATTGCGTTACTTGCTGTTGTTATTTTACTAGTAAGTTCACATTTCCTTGGACCACAAGTTGTTGCGTTATTGAAGAATTACGGAACCAATGAAGTACCTGTTCTTACGTTATTTGCGATAGATGTTTTACCGATATTGTCCAATATATTAGCTGGAATTTTATTTGTTATAATAAGTGGAATATCAATATGTATGACAAATCAGTACGGACGAAAATTTATGTTGCAATTATCGTATTCCATTCCAATACTTTCAAAACTTATAAAAAAGGTTGCTTTATGGCAATTTTTTAGATTGCTGCATATTGCATACGTTGCTAAGTTGGACTTTATTGCGGCGTTTAATTTGGCATATCAAACGATAAAAATTGATTCAATAAAAAATCAGTTGGATATCGTAAAAAACAATATAATCAATGGACATAAAATCTCTGTATCATTTTCTAAGATGCAAGATCTTGCAACAGATATCGCTATGGCTATTTTTGTCGGTGAAGAAGGGAATAATTTAGAGAGAACTTTTGAACATGTTAGTGAAAAAAGTTATGCAGAATTAATAAATGATATCAAATCGTTAGGCAATACATTGAGCGTTTCTTTGACGTTGTTTACAGGTATGATTTTTGTGTTAGTTTTATGTAGTTTATTTCAACCAATTTATAATTATATCGGAATGGCAGGCTCATAATTATGATTAGAGGTGCTGATAAAATTATACGTTATAGGAATGATGTTATTTTGAATAGTAAATGTGATTTCTCATTGAAATTGTTGAAAAATTGCAATTTATTTGATGCATATAATGCCTTGATTTGTGCCAGGAAAAATGAAACCCCAAAAATAAATGAAAAAATTATTTTTCGTTTAATAAAATGCTCTAAAGTTTCATTGATTAATCGAAGTGATTTTTATCTGCAAAAAATTGTAATCAATTGTAATTTAAATAAAAAATTATATTTACTAGAAGATTTTGTTGCAGAATTTTGTTCTAAAAAAATTACCAATAATAATGGATGGATATATATTGAAAAAATTAATGATATTTGGCGAATTATTGGAGGTGTAAAGCGTGGAATTATTTTGTCCAGATTTCTTCCAGCTCATATTGATATAAAAGAAGAAATTGAACGCACCAAAATATACATACGAAGATTTAATTTGGCTGATGATTTTGAGATTTTTCAAGAAATATCCAATAATATCAATACATTAATTCAAAACAAAAAACATATTGATGCCATTTTTTTTAAAAAAAGTGAATATTATCAAAATGTTGTATCTAATATCATATTTGGAATATCGGCTATTATATTGACAATATGTTTGTATATTCAATTTTTATTGCCGGAAGTGTCAAAAACTCAAAATATTACAGTTCATAACAATTATTTATCAGCTAAAATAACGACACAAAATTTCGACACAATCAATGAATTTATAAAAAATATACAAGATAGTTTTTATCCCGTTTGGGATTTTTATCGTATAAAAAAATTATATCCAAATTTAAATATAAATAAAATTTCAATAACTAAAGATAAAATTGAAATACATACGAAAGATAATGTTAGTATCTCAAAAGATATACAAGTAATTAATAAACAAGGAGAAAATATTATATGTATAAAAAAATAATTTTCTCTATATTGGTGCTATTTGTATCGATATGTGCCTTGACTTATGAATTGAATAATTATTGTTTGGCGACAGAAAAAGCTGAACAAAATCAGATGGTTGTCAACAAAATAAAACATATAAATCTAAGCAATATTCGTATCTATAAAACAGCAGAAACATTATTTGCAAGCAAATCACTATCGTTAGAAAATGACATAAAAAATTTAGATACGAAAAAAATAATACAGTCGATAAAAATAAATAATGATAAAATTACAATTATCGTATTATTTGATAATGATAAAGCAATTATAAGATTCATTTCTGATTTATACTTAAAACTCAATGGGTTGATTAAATTTGATACTATAAAATTTATAAAACAAAAAAATAAAATTAAATCAAAAATAGAATTTAATATTATTTGTTTTGATAAAGCAGAATTGAAAAAATCGATAAAAATATATCCGCAACAAACGAACATTAAACCAATTAATATATTTAAACGAACACACTTGCATACACTACTTGCTGTGGCAAACAAAAATCAAGCTTTTATAGATGAATCATGGCGAAAGGTAGGGGATACACTAGATGATGACGTTATACTCAATGTTAATCAATATTCCATAAAAATCAAACATGAAGACGAAATTATAACAATACATGTTGGTGAAAAATGGTGATATTTTTATTAGAAACTGCATACTAAAGGAATAATCCGAACGGACCAGTGAGTTTTTCTTATTATTAAGGAGACCATGCATGGCTATAGAATATATAAAAAAACATCACATTCTCCTATGAAACTTACCAAAATTCGGTAAAAAATGCTCGTTATAACGTACTCGAAGAGCTAATGCGACTTATGATTTTATTATGTGAAGTTTGATATGTTCCTATTTTATTGATGACTTTTGGTTGGTGTGGTATAATGCTACGTTTTTACGAGAACGGATGGTCGCTGTTAGTTTATCTAATAGAGGAAAGTCCGGACTCCTTGAGGAAAAGTGCCAGATAACGTCTGGTGGCACGATTGTGCTAAGGAAAGCGCAACAGAAAGTATACCGCCGAAAGGTAAGGGTGAAATGGAGAGGTAAGAGCTCCCCGCGTGTTTGGTAACAAATACGGCACGGCAAGCCCCACTTGGAGCAAGATTAAATAGGAATAACGTGTCTCCTCACGCTATGTTATTCGGGTAGATCGCTACATTCTTGCGGTGACGCAAGAGGCAGATGAATGACCATCACGAATGCTTTGCAATATCGTACAAAATCCGGCTTATAGTTCTCGTAAAAACAGGATTGCTCTGTTTTTTACGTTTCATTATATTTCGTTATTACAGTTGAATTTCAAAAGATGAAAATTTTTAAAACGATAAATTAGAACGCGAATAATGGATTAGAAGATGGTTAAAAAAGGAGGAATCGGTTATCTTACAAAGAGTTAACAGAAGGATAACCGATGCTTAATGATATCACTCTTTTATTTTGTTTCATAGATGATTTTTGCAAAGAATGCGAAAGGAAATAATCAAATAATTTAATATCTGTTTCATTTATATACACCCGATATCTATCTATTTTTATCGTTGCATTTGTGATGTCTGTTTCGGCTGTGGCGGCTTCTATGCATTGTCTTATGGCTGTAAATGTGGAGTTTTGATTGTTTGCAATCTCTAATAACATGACACTTGGTGTTTTCCATCCTTCTAAAAAATCATTACAATAATAGGAATAAGATGAGCAATGAAAAATAAAGTGTGATAACTGATTGCCGTGTTTGTTTATTATGTTTTCAATTTTTTCTAAAAGTTCAATGTATTGTATTATCGGCTTCCAATTGTATTGGTATTTGCTTGCATAATTTAAAACTAAAGCATCTTCGGGATCGTCGCTAGAAAACAGACTATTGCTGTCTTTAAATTGTGATGCTTCAACCATTCTAATGAAGTCAACTAACGATGATAAACTGCTTTGCTCATCTATGCGAGCTTGTGGATACTCTAAGCTTAATAAATTTAATGAGTCTATCATTTGATCTAAAAGTTTTTTTACTTCTTCAAAATTATTAACATCTATATTTTGTTTGGCTTTTTCGTTAATAGAAGTAAGTGGGGCAGTGATTGTATGTTCGCAATTTTTTAAATTATTACTATTTGCGTTATTACTAAAAAAATCAGTGTATTCATTCATTCCAAATAAGTTTTGAGACAACAGTAATATGCATAAGTGGTATAACCTCATTATTCTATTCCTTATTTTGCTAAATTATAACATATTTTTACTAAAATACATGCTAAATTGTTTTTAGTGTGATTGGAATATATTATAAAAATGCTAATAACTTGTTAAAAACAAATTTTTATATCTATTGAATACACAATGGTGTTATGATAATTTCCAATTAGCATTTTTGGAAAAGAAATTGTATAGTATTGAGGAAAAAATAATAGCGTGGTTTCGCGATATTGTAAGAAGGATATCTGCACAAAGACTATTGATATCTATACCTTTTTTATGGATGTTTGTATTCTTTGTTTGCCCATGTCTTATTCTGATTAGAATTAGTTTTTCTGAGCCCACAATTGCATCTCCTCCATATACAGAATTGTTCGATTGGGTTTCTGGAAATATTTTGCAATTGCGTCTTAATTTCGGAAACTATATTACGTTATTTACAAATGAAATGTATATCCGAGGTTTTTTTACTTCAATGTTAATTGCTGGTGCATCAACGTTATGTTGCTTGATGATTGGTTTTCCTATGGCATATGCTATTGCTCGTTCATCAGAGAAAAGTCAAAAAATATTATTGATGTTGATAGTGCTTCCGTTTTGGACATCATTTTTAATTCGTGTATATGCTTGGATCATTTTGTTAAGTCCAAGCGGGTTAATCAACAGTTGGCTTATGCGATTTGGAATAATCGATACTCCATTACCACTTATGAATAATTCATATGCTGCATGTTTAGGTATCGTCTATGCATACTTACCGTTTATGATTTTTCCATTATATGGAGCTATTGAAAAAATAAATTATTCGTTGATTGAAGCAGCGTATGATTTGGGCTGTACTCCAATTAAAGCGTTTTTTTCGGTTGTTGTTCCGTTGTCTATGCCTGGTGTTTATGCGGGGTCAGCATTGGTATTTATTCCAGCAATTGGAGAATATGTTATTCCAGAATTATTGGGCGGATCGCAAACTTTAACGGTCGGACGTTTGGTGTGGAATGAGTTCTTTGGAAACCTGTCATGGCCTACTGCTGCAGCTTTATCGATTGTGCTATTGCTGTTTGTTGTTCTTCCTGTTACATTTTCACAAAGACGTAAAGAAATTAAGCTGTTAACGAGAGAGTCATGAAAAAGATTCGGTGGTCGCATTTTGTTCTTGCTTTTGGATACATATTTTTGTATTTACCGTTGATATGTGTTGCTGTTTATTCATTTAATAAATCTCGTTTTGTGAGTACGTGGGCTGGATTTTCTTTAAAATGGTACAAGGCGTTAGTTTCAGATCCAATTGTGTTGCATGCAACTTGGATGAGCATAAAGATTGCCTGCATAGCCGCCACGGTTTCTGTTGTGTTAGGCACAATAGCCGCGATTGTTATTGCTAGATTTCGTAGATTTCGAGGTAAGACATTTTTTATCGGAGCAATGACAACACCATTAGTTATGCCTGATATTGTTATGGGATTAGCGTCCCTTATGTTATTTATAGGTATGGAAAAATATGTCGGTTGGCCTAGTGGGTGTGGAATTACAACGGTTGTAATTAGCCATATTACATTTACAATTTCATATGTTGTCATGATTGTTCATGCTCGCTTGGTCGATTTTGATCATTCTATAGAAGAAGCAGCATTAGACCTTGGAGCGTCTCCATTAAAAGTATTTTTTGTTATTACATTGCCGATGATTTTTCCGGCAATCATAGTGGGTTGGTTGTTGTCGTTTGCTTTGTCTATTGATGATGTTGTTATATCAAGCTTTGTGGCAGGACCTGGCTCAACAACGTTGCCAATGGTTATATTTTCGAGTTTGAGATTTGGTATTTCTCCGCAAATGAATGCTTTAGCAACCATATTAATTGCATTACTATCGACTGGTGTTGCAATCTCAGCTATAGTAAACTATCGTAAGAAACGAGTGAAAGGAAAATAATGATACCGTATATTATTGTTCTGGGAAACGAAAAAGGCGGAACCGGAAAATCAACAGTAGCAATGCATATAGCAGTATATTTATTAAATAAAGGTTTTAATGTTGGTACAATAGATTTAGACGCCCGGCAGGGAACTTTTACTCGCTATTTTGAACATAGGAAATTAGCTAGTGCAAACAATCCTAACATTCGTATTCCGAATCATATTTCAATAACGAGAGCGGTTGCTGATTCATTACAAGAAGCTGATGCTAAAGATAAAGAAGCTTTTGAAAATGCACTAAAAGAAAGAAGCAATTGTGAATATATAGTTATTGATACACCAGGTAGTAATACGTATTTGTCTCAGTTGGCTCATTCTTATGCTAATACGTTGATTACACCGTTGAACGATAGTTTTATCGATCTAGATGTGCTCGTAAAAGTAGCAAATAATGATATTCACACAATGAAACCAAGTGTTTATGCTGAAATGGTTTGGAATCAGCGAAAGGTGAGGGCGATGCGTCGCGAAAAGCCTATCGATTGGATTGTTATCAGAAACAGAATGACCACGTTATTTACTAAAAATAGAAAAGATGTCAATATCGTTCTTGAAGCTCTTGCTAAACGTATAGGTTTTCGTTTGGGATCTGGGTTTTGTGAAAGAGTCATTTTTAGAGAAATGTTTATGTCAGGTCTTACTGTATTAGACATTGATGACAGCACAACGCAACTAAATATGTCACATATTTCAGCGAGACAGGAATTGCGTGATTTGATTAGCTTGATGAAATTGCCTCAATAATGTAGTGGAGATCATTTGTGAAGTGCATCGTTCAGAAATTTGGTGGCACATCGGTAGCAACGCTAGAGAGAATAAAACACGTAGCTGAGATTATTGCAAAATCAAGAGCTAATGGCGAAAATGTCGTTGCTGTAGTTTCAGCTATGGCTGGTGTTACAAATCGTTTTGTTGAATATGTGCGTAGTTTAGGAGCTCATGAAGGAGAGCCAGAATACGATCGTGTAGTTTCATCCGGAGAAATGATAACTGCTGGTTTATTAGCTATCGCATTGAAAAATATTGGAATTAATGCAAAATCATACGCATCGTGGCAAGTGCCAATTATCACTAACGATAATTTTGGTCAAGCTATGATAAAAGATGTTGATCCGCAAAGACTTCTGCTTGATGTTAAAAATGGTATCGTGCCTGTAGTTTGTGGCTTTCAAGGGGTAACTGAAAGCCACAAACTACAGGCACGATACCATTTTTAACATCAA
>Ga0256405_10006731_pt1 | contig 18055 bp, 20 predicted proteins | sample RumenRJG_02DNA_FD_189096 | JGI IMG/M metagenome (GOLD analysis project Ga0256405, IMG submission 189096) | Bovine rumen microbial communities from Lethbridge, Alberta, Canada - RJG_02 | ecosystem: Host-associated > Mammals > Digestive system > Stomach > Rumen | place: Canada: Alberta... | reverse complement strand
GACGAAAAGGTTTGACAGAACCCTTCGGCACAGACCACTGGAGAGGTGGGAGAGTGGCTGAATCCACAGGTTTGCTAAACCTGCATACGGGTAACCGTATCACGAGTTCGAATCTCGTCCTCTCCGCAAAGTAGGTTGATTATTAGCAACTTACGCAAAAGACACCCATTCTTACACCCATTTTTGGGGTTAAAGAGTGGGTGTTTTCTTATTTTTTCGGGGGTTGTTGCCGATGGGTTTGTTCTTCTCGGCGGTCTTCTTTCTCTGCAACTCGTGTAGTTTTGCGATATCTACACGAATAGCTCTCCCAACATAACGAAATGCCGGTTGTAAATCTGGGTCCTTGGATATTTTACAAGCAGTGGAGTGCGCAATTCCTTCTCCTTCCTCCATTTCTTTGAAGCCCCAATACTCCCCAGGATGAGAAGTATTCTTATCGTTGAAGCTTCTCCTTTCCATCTTCTTTGTCGTAGGCTCAGGAGTAGTATCTTCGGGGAACTCATTCTCTGCGGAAGGTTTGACCTCTGGGGCAACTTCCTTGACTGCTGGCACTACCTGCGGAACAAATGGTGCTTGTGCAAGCTTCATTATATTGACGCTTTCCACCAGTTCAGCGGTTTTCTCCACTTGTCTCCTATAACATCCAAACAAAGCGTATAAAGGCCGAAACAAATCGTTGTCCGTCCCAGCCCTCTCAACTATCTTCTTGAAACGAACGACTTGTTTCTTCGCCTCCTCTATCTTCTTGGTTATAGAGATAAAATCTTGGACAGAATATGAGCCAGACAATAGCGCCACACGGAACGCTTCGTACATCTCGTTCATTACTTTTTCGTATTCAGTATGACGATATCCGTTTAAGCGCAGCTCTTTCCGTGTCCTGCCAGTTATTTCACACACCGTTAGAGCGTTCAAGTACTTCTCAATTCTCTCCATAAAAGGGTAATATCAGTTGCTCTGCAAAAATACGAATAATTTTGTGTATCCAGGAAAGCAGGTTTTTATAGCTATATTTCTTTGCCCCGAATTGCCCATTATTCGGCCTTCTGCTGCGTTCTGTTCCAGAGATGAGAAAATCTTTTCCTGCGTGATTTGGGTCGCTCTAACGGGCAGGAAACAACCCGTATGGCCCGGTTATGCCCCCACCCCCGGTCCCCTGAACGCCCTCATATCCGGACACAGAGGCAACCCCGTCAAATAGCGAAGAACAATTGTGCGAAAATATTTTTACCCAATTTTTCGCCTCAAAAAAGGGCTACCTACCACAATTTTTCATTTCCAAGCACTATTTATTGGAAAAGAACGAGTTATGGAGAAATACCTACGAGAAAGGAAGAAGATGCCGGAAGAGCAGCGCCGGAAGATAAGTGAAGCCCTTAAAGGCAGGAAAAAGGACACACAGACCAGGAAGGCGATTTCCAGGGGTCTTAAACGATATTGGAGCAATGTCGTGTGGGAGGACGGCGGACGATGATTGTTAAGCTGAACCACCAGGAACTGCAACAGATGATTACAGAGGCAGTAAAGAGGGTTGAGGAAAGGATAAGCCCCACGGAGGTCTTTGCCGGGCTTATCTGGCATTATTGCATCAACGCCCAGGACCACTTCTATAAAGGGGAATACTATGACCTTCCCGTCAGCTTCCAGTATGATAACGATGGGGTCAATGTCTTGGATGTCAATTACCTGAAACAGAGAAGCACTTGGACCCTCGTTTCCACCGACTATAAGCACATATTGCGTATCGCCCCTCTGGTTTTGAAGTGGATGGACGATACCTATTATACCTATGTTGCCTCCAAGCAGCAAATGAACGAACCAGGGAAGCCAAGAGGAAGGAGGAGAGGAAGGAAAATACGCCGTTCAAGACAACGCCCCAGGAAGAGAACGATAGCCCAATCACCTTCCATCCTCACCACGCCGTTATCCCAGCCGCAATCGTCCCCACGGAGAAGGCCCCAAGCCCAGAAGCAAGCCAGAACCCAGGAGAGAGAGACAGAACAGGGAAGCAACCAGGAAAACGACCAAAACAACGGGGATAGCCAGAACAATTTTCCGTGATTTTTGCACCTTTGGTTGTTTTCCTCAAAAAAAGTTTGTATTTTTATAATAGCGCAAAGTGTTGATAATTTGCACTTTGCATTTTCCTCGTGCGCGAGATAGTGATTTATTTTTGATTTCGCAATAGTTTGGCACGGAAATTGCTTATAGTATAAACGACATAAAAATAATGGTGCTGGGATGGGCCATTGACCGGGGATTTATGGTATAACTTGCCTCCGGAATACAAATAGAGCTAAATATCCGCGGGGGCATTCCGTCCTCTCGTATATTAAGTCATACCAATCGGGTGTGGCTCTTTTTTTTTTGCCACGAACATACACGAGGTTCCACTGGGCCGATGAGCTCTAATGTCCTATGAAACCGGAAGTATTGGGATAGAACGATACCTACCCCATAAGGGAGAACTGCGCCCGATTAGAAGATTGTTTAATACTAAAACCTTGTCGGTGTATAGGTTAACCGCTGTTTCGTATGGAAGCTTTTAAGATATTCAAAGAGAAAGATGGTCTCGTATTCAAACCGGTTTTGGACGTTGAGACTGGTGAGCTTTGGGATGAAATCACCTTTATTTACCTTCCAAAAACACACAAATTGATTGGTGGAGAGTTAAGTAGCAATAAACTGACCTCCAAGGTACTCTCTTCAAAGAACTTCGTAAAGAAAGTTCAGTCTATTCCCGGAGTTATTATGGCAGCCAATGTCGCTAATCTTGAAATGGCACAGGGAATAGCTCTTCAATGGATGATAGGGTACCCGAAACATCGCAATATGAGTATTCTTGGCGTTATTGAAAATGGCGCGCTCAATATTGTGCGGTCCAACTCCTTTGGGGCCAGTTCTTATGTTTAACCGGCGGGCTTGAAATATAGCCCAAAAATAAAGTTTAACCTTTTAATTTATAGATAGTTATGAGCAAAAGAAGCAAGAATAACACCCCCAAGAGGGTATCCAACACTTACAGGAGAACCACCTTTGGTAATACTCCACTCTATCACACCGAGGAAGATTTCTTTGAGGATGTCTGTCCGGTACTCAAATACATCGCTAAATATAGATACACAGCGCTATTGGAGAGCAAACCGGAGCTGATGGTTGAAATCACAAGGACCATCCTCAAATATGGTCTTATAAGGTTCGCAGGACACTACAAGATTACACCGGACCCCCTTGAACTTACTATGAGGCAAGTTGCAAACCTGTCTACAATCTTCTATGAACTGCTCAATGAGCCTATGGGTAGCGAGCTTGACATATATGTGTACAAGTGCAACCAGAAAGCGATTGACGGGTTTGTCAAGGCCGAGTTGGGGGAAGGTTTTTCCCAGTATCTAATCAGTGGTCTTTCAAACTAGGAGGAAAAAGATATGAGTAAGTTATTTGAAGAACTTGCACAGGCTATTTCAGACCTGTATTTCCAGGACGGAGAGAGAGTGTTGTTTGACGGATATTACAAGATTGCTTCTTGGTGTGAAGAGGGAGATTGGCAGTATGTTGTCTATTACCTTAATGAAGATGATGAGTGGGAGGATTTTGAGGATGGTGCTGGCTACTTCTGCTACTTTGACCACTGCACCAAAGAGACCACCTCACTCCAAGATATTGCGGAGAAATGGATATTGCCCTTCTTCTTTGAGGAGTTTGAGACGAGGAATACCCCCAGATTTTAAGTTTAACCTTTTGGAACCTAAACTTGAAAATGGAACCCCAAAAAAAAGGATTGACTTCAGCGGTCAGTCCCTTTTTGATTATAGCCCCAGGTTGGATATGAGTTTTTTCAATCGCCGGTTCTCTTCGTATAGCGTCCTTATCTCCGGGGTGTCCTTGGATAGTTCTTCAATCCTTGCCGTGGATAGTAATGTTTTGCTGGAAAAGAACTCTTTGTACGGGGCATCGCCGATGAACACGCCGTATTTCCCGTCATCCCCATTCCGGATGCTGACCTCCTCCACATAGATGGCCATCTCTTCACCGGTCTGGGGATTGGTGATGGAAGAAGTGTAGGTCTTCCCTTGCGAGATTGCCTCCTCTATTTTGTACTCTTTCAGCCCCAGGCTTTGTAGCACCCGTACATTATCCTCAATGCTTTCCAGGGAAGGGATATACTTGTAGATAAGTTTAAGTCGCCTTTCCTGTTCTTCAACTCTCTTTCGCAGTTCCGCTTTCGGTATCATCTATTCCAATGTTTTTGCCAGTTTCAGCAGCTCTTCCTTGCTATTCACGACAACCGGGTCCCCATCAACGAAGATGCAGCCGTGAATGTCCTGCTTTCCCTTGGGCTGGACAAAGAGCTCGCTAACATCAACCCCCAGAACATTGGCCACCTCTGTCAAGCGGCTCAATGTAGGGTTTCCATTTAAGGACTGGGATAGGGTTATCGGGTTTATCCCTAATTTCTCTGCGATTTGTGCCATCGTCATTCCCTTGGACTTGGCGACATCCTTGATTTTTAGCGGCATAATTTCTCCATTTTCGGCAAAGATAGTCATTTTAGGGGCAAACCCATAAGAAAAATCAAAATAGTTGCAGAAATTATGAATAAAACCCTAAAAATATTTTGCAGATTAAGAATAAATACTTAACTTTGCTCTTGGAATTAAGGATAAACCCTTATTGATTTAGATTGTTTCACTCATAACACTTTTGGATATGACTACCATCATCACCACCGCCACCAACAACGCTCTCGTTGCTCGCCACATCTCCGCCATTTCTGCCAAGACCGGCTCCGCCCTTATGGGAACCAGCAAGGCTCTTCTCATTGAGGAGGCAAAACGCCAGATGCGCTCCACCTCCGGATGCCACTTCATCTACCAGAAGGCCAACGGCGAGGTCCGTGAAGCTTTCGGCACTCTCAACCCTTCCCTCTGCGGCAAGCACATCAACGGCAGGGGCATCAGCCCGGAGAACTGGGGCTGCACCTGCTACTGGGACATGGAGAAGGGCGGATTTAGGTCCTTCCGCTGGGAAAACCTGGTCGCAGTTATCTAATGTTTAACCCGGGGGCTGCTTCCGGTGGCCCCCACAATCTCTTCTCGCTATGGAAATGGCAAAATACATTCTCGCTATCCTTCGCTCCCAGATGATGATTGTCTTCTCCTGGGGCTTTCACAACGCTCGTGCAATTGAGAACGGGCTTGCCTTCTTCGTCCAGGGCTACAAGCACACCGGCAGAGTTGAAGTCGTGTATGACGAGGGCTGGGACTTGTTTATCGTCCGGACCATCAATCGGGACGGGACCACCAAGGAGCAGCAGGAGGGTATTTATGCCGATGGACTGGTGGATTGCATTGACCGGCTTGTGGAGAAGACCGATGACTACTCTTCCAGGGTACGGAGTCAGTACGGATTATGATTACGAGGATTGACACGAAGCTGCTACACTCTTTAAGGAGATGGGGATTTGGGGGTGAAGAACTGAACTGGCTATACCAATTCTTCTCTTCCTTTCCCCAACCTCTCGCCTCGCTCATTTGGGACCTGGCAAGAAACTCCCAGGGCTCACATAGGCCGAAGAATTAGCCAAGTGTAAGACTAATCGCAGAAGCCGTACTTGCAACAGATTGATTTATAGATAGATATTTAAGTTTAACACGAGGGCTATACGACTTACCTACCGAAACCCTCACAAACCTTACAGACAATGAGCGCAAAAGGAACATACACCACTGCCGAACCGCTTGACTGGGACGAGGCAATCTCCCTGATGAACCGGCTCTTCAAGGACGGGAACTATCGCATCAGCCTCCTCGTGGGCTGCGGCATCTTCTTCGGCCTCCGCATCAGCGACCTTCTCCGGCTGACTTGGCACGAGCTTCTTGACGAGGATACCTTCATCATCCACGAGAAGAAGACCGGAAAACGCCGCATCATCAAGGTCAATGATACCTTCAAGCGGACCATCATCCACCCCTGCTACGAAAAGCTCCGCATAAGGAAGATGAGCGAGCCGGTATTCCTCTCCAAGATTGGCCAGCCCTACACCGCCGACAGGCTCAATGTGATGTTCAAGGGTATCCGGGTCAAGTACAGGCTCTCCATCAAGCGCTTCACCACGCATAGCCTCCGCAAAACCTTCGCCAAACGGGTCTATACGATGGCCGGAAACAGAAGTGAGGATGCGCTGGTGCGGTTGAGTGAAATGCTGGGACATAGCTCCACTGCAATCACCCGTAAGTATATCGGCTTAACGCAACAGGTAATGGCGGACACCTACGATATGCTGGCTTACTGAAAAACGGCTCCTGGAATTACCCTGGGAGCCGTTATTGGATAATATCCCTGACCCAGTTCAGCGCCTCTTCATTAGGCTCAAAAACGAACTCTTGTCCCCTTCCTGCCGACTTGAACCCTTCCTCTCTCCACGCCTTCCGGTTATACGAGATAGGGATGTCCCGGAAATACTGCGGCAAATCCCAAATCCGCCTCTTGCATCCCTCCTTTGTGAGCACTCTCTTGGGAGCATAATCCAAGCAGGCATAACCAGGAAGAGACGGGTTCAGTGAGAGTGTTTCCGCGGGAAGAAAAAGGGCGTTCTTATGGGTCGCCCACCGAAAATCAGCAGCGTGAGGATGGGCATAGAGTTCTTTGGGAAGGTCTTCTTTGCATTTGACAATGTCCCCAACCTGCAAGTACCCATAGATGATGTGAAGGTCTGGGGCTCCTGGAACAAATCTCAACCTTCCATCCAGGATTTCAGTCTGCCGATACCAACCAAAGAACAGGAAAAGGTCTCCAATGCCCACGCCCTGGTTGTATAAGTGCATCAAAGAACTTCCAGCTTGTCCAAATGCAGGTAGCCAGTCCTTTCTTGGAAGCACCTCTCTTCTCAAATCCGGGTCAAGATGACAGAACGTTGAGGGAGCAATATTGGCCCTTGGGGATAGAGAATGGATGATTTCGTAATACGACTTCCCCTTGTAGGATAACGCGCTATAAGGGATACCATCTTTGGGGGAAGGTATGGGCAAGGATAGCAAGGTCCCATCTGGAAGAATAGGGTTTGGTATTCCTCCGGAGGCGCTATCAAATCCTTTCCTACTGAAAACGACCTTCACAGTAAAGAATAATGGACAATACTATCGTTTGCCAATAAACTCCGTAATAACAAACACAATTTCGCCCGAATACAAGCCTTCAACAATTTCCACCTTGCAATTCGCGGACCCATAATTGACCATTTCAACAGCAGTTCCTTCGTTTAAGGGGATTAGCTCTCCACGAGATAGTTGTCGTTTCGCGCTTGAAATATCATTATTTGACAAATGTCTAACCAAGGCATTTAACGCGTCTTTTGATTTTGCGCCGTAGCACTCTCTTGAAATATAAAACGTGGAGTTAGATTTACTTGGTGATGTTGTATTGGGAGAATAGTTTGTATTGCTTGGCTCGTCGGGGTTAAACGATTTCTCATTGCGACTTTCTATGGCCAAGATAGTGCTTTCTGCCAACGTTGAGCGGACGTCATTACCCATCTCATCAAGCAGTTTGAAGGAGACTGGCTTACCCGCGGAGTTTGCCGCCTCCTTACCCAAAGAAGCTATCTCCGTATAAACCTTGCGAGAAATGCAGTATTTAGCATATGCTTCATCGTACGCAATACTATCGTTTATGGCCAATATTTCTTTGGGAGCTATTTCTTTTTCTTTCTTGTCTCTTATCTCCGTTTCAAAATAAAGATAAACAGATGGTTCTGGCTGGTTCCCACAACCAACAATAACAAACAAAAGGGTCCAGAGGTATTTTCTCATATTTCTCAATAAAATGATTTCAAACTAATTCTGTGTTTAACGCTATGCATACAATCTTGCCGATGTCGGGATGATGATGTTATGGAGGTTATTCACGTAGTCCCGGACGGAAACGAGGTTCTGGCCGAAGATGGCATACCAGTCATATTCGCTGAACGGGGACACATTCACCAAGGTTCCGGCAGTAATATCGCCATTCTCGCAGACGTAGGTGATGATGGTCTTCAAGTATTCCTCTTGCATAGTGTTCAAGCTCGCCCCTGAAAGGAACTTGCTGAACCTTTCCACGGCCACGACCCTATCCACGCCAATCTGTGCCCGGATGAAGGCTCCCACGCTATCTCCGCAAATCATATTGCCTTTCTCCACGTACCGCTGGTATTCCTCCTTGGTCCCAAGTTCCTCCCAAAGTATCCGTTCCAGCTCGTCAATATCCTTCTCTTCCAGTTTCTCCATCTGGAATATTTTGGTCAGTACGGGAAGGTCTCTGTTCTTGGCCAGGTAGTCAATCACTCTCTGCTTGTAGGTCATCGTGGGGGCAACTCCCTGGGACATTCCTCCATTGACCACGGCATCCTCAATGTTGATGGTGAAAGTCCGGTTCTCGGTTCCCAGGATGAACTGGACAAGCTCACGGATTTCCTTGCGTACCCATTCCAGCTTGCTCAATGTGGCGGTATCCCAGAACTTGTGGTCCGCAATCTCGTTGATGATGGCCATCTTTGCAGCGACCTGGGGGATAGATGCCCTTTCTTGGAGCTTCTGCGCCGTGTTCTCCACGTATATCTTGCTCTTCTCCGCCGACACTTCGCTATCCACGAGGGAAAGCTGGATGTTGAGCAGCAGCACGTCAAACTTTTTCGCTGCCTCATTCTCAAATCCTGGCACGAGAAGCGGAGCTACCTGCTCTTTGAGCTCAATGACATCCACGCTGGACACGTACTCCCAGCTCTCTTTCTTGCGGAACTTATCCACGGATGCCCAGCGCTGCCTTACGGAAATGTTCGCATCGCTCAAACCGACAATCTGGTTCCGGAGGATGTCTTTCAGCTCATCGTGGAGGCCCTTTGCAAAGGTGTCGCTCTGGTACTGGCTGTGTTGAAGGGTTGCTGCAAGGTCCAGACGGAGACCGAAGAGCCTTTCCGTCAGGGACATCACCGGCAACGGCTCCTTCCCCTTCGGGTTCTTGCCGAAGAAGTCAAAATTGCCGCACCAATCAAAGATGAAGAACTCCTTCTTGTCCTCGCCAACGTCAAAGATATTCGGGGAAAGCCTCGTGCCACGTCCAATCATCTGGTTGAACTTGATGTAGCTATGGACCGGCTTGAAGAACACGAGATTAAGGATGTCCGGCACGTCAATTCCGGTGTCCAGCATATCCACGGAAACGGCAATCTGGGGTAGTTTCCCTCTCACCTCAAAGTTGTTGATGAGGCTCTGGGCGTAATTGACGTAGTTGTCTATGAGGACGCAGAAGTCATCACCCAAGCCAGGATACAGAAGGTGGAAACGCTGCACGATGAGGTCTGCGTGCTGATGGTTGTAGGCGAAGATGATGGTCTTGCCGATAGTATCTCCACTATTCACCCGGAGGCCGTTGGTCATCAAGTCGGCGAGAACCTTATCAATGGTATCGGTGTTGAAGATGTACTTGAAGATTTCCTTGCTCTGGATATCCCGGTGATACTTCTGTTCCGGGTCTCCTCCATCGTAGATTTCCTTCTTGGCCTTCTCGTACTGCCAGATGCCCTCCATCTGTTCCTTCTCCTCGTCCGTGAGGTCATTGTACCGGATGCCGTTCTTCAAGATGTCCGTGGTCCTGGACAAGACGTTGTATGGGACCAGGTATCCGTCATCCACGGCCTCTTGGAGCTCGTAGGCGAAATTAGGCACGCCACTCTCCATCTGGAAGGTATCGTAGGTGCTCCTATCCACTTCATCCCTTGGAGTAGCCGTAAGGCCCACTATCAGCGCATCAAAGTAATCCAGAATGGCCGAGTATTTCCCAAAGATGGACCTATGGACCTCATCCACCACAACGAGGTCAAACCTACCCACGGAGAACTGCTTGCTATCCGTGTCAATGTAGTTTATCATCGTCTGGTAGGTGGAGAACATCAGCCTTGCCTTCATATCCGGCTCCTTATCCTCGCTCAATACGCAGGTAGTTGCGCTGGGAAGGAGCTTCACGAAGTTCTTGTGCGCCTGATTGACAAGAGCGGTGCGGTCAGCGAGGAACAGGATGTTCTTAACCCATCCGTTCCGCATCAGTACATCACAAAGGGAAATGGAGACCCTGGTTTTGCCGGTTCCCGTAGCCATAACGAGCAATCCTCTCCGGTGAAGGGAGTTGAAGTGTTCGCAGATGGCACGGATGGCTCTTTTCTGGTACTCTCTGTCCGTGATGTTGTCATCAACCTTCAAGTCCGTAATGGGTTTCCGGCCCCTTCTCTGTATGAGGACGTTGAGGTCATCTTCGGTATGGAAGCTGAAAATCTCTCGTGCCGGGTAGCCAAGTCCATCTATCACAAAGGTCCGGTAGCCGTTTGTGTAGTAGATGACCGGCCTCACTCCGTACTTCTTCTCCAAGCAATCGGCGTAGAGGATGGCTTGCTGCTTGCCCACTTCCGGGTCCTTGGTCGTTCTCTTGGCTTCCACGACCGCCAGGGGCTTCCCATTCGCACCGAACAGGACATAATCCACGTAGCCGGTTCCAGACTGGTTCGGCATTCCGGAGACCTCAATCTCAATTCCGGCCTTGCTTGGCACGATGGCCCCTTCCTTGTCCAGAACATCCCATCCGGCCTCATTCAGCATCAAGTCAATGAAGAACTTGCGTGTCTGGGCCTCGCTATAATCCGTTCCCAGGTCAATCGGCGCAGGGTGCTTGACCGCATCGGCATCCACGTTCTCCACGAAAGCAGGAGCCGGGGCAGGGACATCCGCCGGTGTGAGAACCGGCTGCTCTGCCTTGTCCGGAACGAGGTCCCTATTGAACGGAGCGAGTGTGTTGAGGACTTTCAGTTTGAGTAGAACGCCTCCCACAAGATTGTAGGTATTGAGCAGGGCGTAGAAAGCCTCGCCTCCCTTGACATCTCCGGAGTGTGCAGCCTTGTTGCCTACCTTGCGGACATAGTGAGCCGCCATCATCAGCCGGTCATCGTCAATGAACTGGACAAACGGCTCGCTGGTCATCAGCTCGTAGAGGCTATCCCTATCGCTGACCTCTATGTGTTTCAAGGTGTAGATGGCCTTCACCAGCCACTCCAAAGCCTTCCGGCAGTTGAGGGCACAGGTATCATAGTCCGTCTTCTGCGTCTCTTCCGCCGCAGAGCAGAAGCGATACAGGTCCCGGAGGGCATCTATGTCTTGCAGGTAGTCAAAGTTGCGCATAGCTAATCCGGTTTTTCTTCGGTTTCCAGGCGTATCTTCCACAGGCTCTTTCCGCCGTAGGAGAAGTATTTCGGTCCTTGGTACGCTCCGGAGGTATTCTGCATCTTCTCCGGAAGATATGTGCCACAGAATGCAGAGAGGGTCCAGAGGCGACCTTGGTACTCAATCTTGTTGGGACCTGCGATTGGCAATTCCATATCCAACGGGTCAAAACGGACCTTATCCCCGATGGAAAGACCAATCATATCAAAAGTGAATGGCTTCCTATGAGCCTCCTTCTCCCTCCTCGTGCTCTTCTTCTCTTCCGGTTTTGGGGCTTCATCTACCGGATAGACCTGGACCGGCTTTCCATCAACGTACTTGCAGATAACGGCATCATCAAAGGCAGTCGCCAAGTCCATTAGCAGGTCCAACGCTTGTGCCGGATGAACATTGAAAAACTCTCGGTTCTGGCGAATACGGAGGTCAGTGAGCCGGTCAATCTGCTTGTGAATGATTTTCTCAATTTCATTATACTTCTCCGTCTGCATCGTGGCATAGATATCAAAGGGAAGAGGAACCGCAGTGTTGTCAAGCTCCTTGCTCCGGACATTCACCGGTCTGCTGCTTTTCCCAATCTTCACCCAGTCATCACGAAAACTCTTGTTGGTGAGGATATAGACATAGCCCCTTGTTCTTTCTTGTTCCATAATCATCCAGTATTAGTTGAACCAGTAATCCATCCGGCTATTGAAGAGCGTTTCTGTTTCCTGTATAGATTTCTTTATCAGTTCCTTCTGGTGCTCTAACGCTTCAATCTTCTTGGCAAATAAATCTTGCAGGTCTCTTGGAGGTACAGGGATTGAGATTGTCGCAATATCCTTGGGCGTTATCTCCACAACCTTTATCCCGTGAGTAAAGTTCTGCTTTGCCGCGTTGAAACGAGCCGATTTAGTAATATACGAAGCAAAAATCGGGTTCAACGTGTGCTTAAAGATGGCCGTATGGGCCCCAACAGCAATATCATAGTCTCCCATCCACGCAGTGCTTTTGCAAGACCCTTCAACATCTTCACTGGTTATCGCCATAATTAAATCTCCGTGAGAGGCTATCTTCGTCTTTGGCAGAAGGGCTTCTGGAATACAAGTGAGATGTTTATAAGTGGCAATGCCAAGCCTCGTATGTATTTGTCCATAGTGGAGACAAGGAAAACCATTTTCTACGTAATCTTTTTTTAAGAAACCACCACCTCTCTGGAAAGAGCCGATTTCTCCCAATGTTTTGATTTTCCACCCTTTTGCAATAGCTACTTCTTCCCCGAACATATCGTAGAAGATGGATTGAGCCAGGTTGTCCAGTTCTATCAGTTGTTGTTTCTTCTTCTCAATAATGCCGGTCAAGCAATCCAGCTCGGCAACAATCTTCTCCTGCTCGGCGATGGGAGGAACAACCACCTTTACCGGTTTCAACGACTGCCTGGTAATCTGTGGTTGAGCTGCGCCTGTTATGACACAAGACAGGTCAATGCTTTGCAGGAGATATTTCAAAAAGGACTGCCCAAGTTTGTTTTGCTTGGGATGAACAACCATTGCGTTGCCGTTTATCCAGGAGAATGGTTTGGAGATGTTGATTGAACCACACGTAGCCCCACGGCAAGTCATAAGGACTTCTGGTTGTTCGTGGTTGTACTCATTATACCTTCCAATTATTCCATTCGCCCCATAGACGAGATACTTCCCATCGCTGACCAGCATATCAGTTGAGATAGTCTTCGGCTGGTACAAGTCGCAGACATCTCCCAATCTCCTAATTTCCCATCCTTCCCTCATAGCCTACAAGAACTTGGCACGGAACTCTGCAAGAGCCGCACTGATTTCGGTTTCCAGGTTGTCAATCCGGTCCAGGATAACTTCCGGCTTCTCGTACTCCACAACCTCACGCTCCACTTCCTTGTACTTGTTCATTGAGAGAACATAGTCATTCTCACGGATTTCTTCTACGGGAACAAGGAAACTCTTGTCCTTCCTGGTCCGGGTCTCTTCCCCTGCAAGGTTGTTATACCGGGCAATAACATCCGGGATATCGTTCTCTTCAACTTCCTGCCGCTTCTGGTCCAGGGAGAACCCGTCTGCTTGCATATCGTAGAACCAAACCTTGTCAGTTCCACCGGCATTGGTCTTGGTGAAGATGAGAATAGCAGTTGAGACCGGCGAATACGGATTGAACACACCAGAAGGCATAGATATCACCGCCTGTAATCTCTGGTTGTCAATTAGCTCCTTCCGTAGAGCCTGGTGAGCGTTGGAATTGCCGAAGAGCACGCCATCCGGGACAATGCTCGCACACCGGCCTCCCAGTTGAAGCATTCTCACGAACAACGCAACAAACAGGAGCTCCGTCTTCTTGGTATTCGTAATGGTCAGCAGGCTCTTCGCCGTGTCTTCGCTATCAATGCTTCCGGCAAACGGGGGATTTGCGAGGCACAACGTGTATTTGTCCTTGTCCGGATTGCTCGCTGAAAGGCTGTCCCGTCTGTCCAGGTCTGGCTCATCAACCCCGTGCAGCATCAAGTTCATCGCCCCGATACGCATCATTGTCGCATCCGTGTCAAACCCGTGGAACATTCCCTTCTTGTAGTGGTCAGCATTCTCCTTTTTCAGCAGCTCGCTCTTGTAGTGGTCGGTGATGTACTTGGCGCTCTCCACAATGAAACCGGCACTTCCCATTGCAGGGTCGCATATTTCGTCTTTCAGCGTGGGTTTCATCAGTTCCACCATCATCCGGATTATGTGGCGAGGGGTGCGGAACTGGCCGTTGTTCCCGGATGCAGCCATCTTTCCCAGGATATACTCATAGACATCGCCCATCGCATCCCGGTTGTTCATATCCAGTGCATCAATGCCATCCACGACCTTCGCGAGCGTCCTGGGGTTCTGGATGAGGAAGACGGCATCCTGCATATACTTGGAGTAGGCCGAGCTCTTTCCGGTATTGAGGTTCTTGATGAACACGAACACGTCATTGCGTATCGTAGCCATCATCGCCTGTGGCTCATAGTTCTTGAAGACGTGCCAGCGCAAGCTCTCGTAAGGGACATCATTGCCGGTTTCCGGATTGTGCCAGTTCCCGTCCTTGAACACGGGGTCGTCAATGGCAGCTCCAAGAAGAGCAGCATTGGCTTCCTTCTTCATCTGCACATCATCCAGCAGCTTCATAAAGAAGAGATAGGTCATTTGGGAGACCACAGACATAGGGTCAGGGATACCACCGGACCAGAAGGTGTCCCATATCTGGTCAATGCGGCTTTTGATTTCACCGGTTATCATCTTGTATGATGGGTTTCTTGCTAATCATACAAAGTTAGCAAAAAATGCGGAGAGCAACGCCGTGAAAATGTATGACTTATGAAGGAAATCTGCAAAAGTCTCACACAGAGCCAATTCCAAAGATATGCAAAGCACTGATTATAATTGAATTGTGCAGAAATCGTAAGAGTTTCCACGGAAGTCGTACCTCTCGTTGAAAATGATTATCTTTGTGAAAAGCAAAAACACTATGGCAAACAAGTACGCAGTTTATAAGCTGACAAAGGTCAAGGGGAAGAAAGAGTATGTGGTCTCGTCTTACACCAAGTGGAATAGTCTTCGTGCTGCTTACAACGACCTTGAAGGTTGGGATGAAGACCTTGATGGGCCCAGAACCTATAATCCCAAAACAGGAGAGTTGGTTGCCTTTGAACTCCACGATAGGATGCTATATGTCCCCAATGAAATAGAAGTGAAGGAGGATGGTTTTCTAACCACGCGCATCATTGGCGCATACGGGAGGTTCCCAATCTACTACCTTGATGTCTATCCTAATCCTTACTCCTACTACAAGCTCCGCAAGGCTCGGGGGAAGGATGAGCTTTTCCTTGAAGGGGTGAAATAACCTGGCGAGGGCGGCGGCCGGGGCGGAACTCCACCATACTCGCCCACTCCAAGGGCTCACACAATAAAGGGAGGTTGAGGTGTTGTCGCTGCGCTATGCTGGTTATGTTTTCTCGTGTTCTTGGTAAAACTCTTGTCTTTCCACATAGTCTTTGAGATATAGTACGATACCTTGCTTTGAAATATTCCTATGAGCTTTGATGAGAATACTTTGAGACAATGCTCCTATCTTTATTTCGTTATTCTCCAAGAATTGTTGAGGATTGTCTTTAAGCAATTGTATATCAATCTTTTCCTTCCAACTTTCCAAAAAATATTTTAGACATTCATCCAAGAGTCTCTGTTTCTCTGTAAGATTATCAGTACTTGTGGAATATGTGTTCCTTGGTTCTTCAACAGAAATACTTGGTAAAGATGCCTTCGGCACAACCGGCGTAGCCACCTCCGGTAATTCTATGCTTCCCTCCGGGATACTTGTCTCAATTCCCGAAGGGTCTTCTTCTATTATTATATTATTTAATAAATTATCTATTGAATATGAAGTATTTGAAGTGTCTGGTGAAGTTGGAGTATCTAATATAGTTGTCATTTTTTCACCAATGCTTTCACTTGATGCTTCACTTACTCTTTCACTCTCACTATCACCAACCCTTTCACAATACGAAGGGGAGAAATGGTCCTTATAGGGTAGCGTCTTGATGTGAAGGTCCGGATTGTTGCGGATGTCGTTAAAGGAATAGGCCTCGTACTTGATGAAGCTCTCAAAGCTGATGTGTATCCGGTTGCTGGCGTGTCCTTTCCCCTGGCCGACACTGAATACGTTGATGATGCCAGCACGATATAGGGTATCAAGCACCACCTTCACCAAGTTCTGGGAAAGGTCAGCATCGTATTGAAGGTCCTGGTTTGACCGGTAGAACCATCCGTCCTGGTTTGAGTAAAGGTTGTGCAGGTCAATGAGGGCGAATAGCATCGCCTTGCAGTTCTTGTCCAAGCAATAGCACAGCTTGCTCGGTACGGCAGTGAATTGGTATGGTATCTTTGTCTCCACGTTGAAATAAGAAAAGCCCCGAAATGCTTTGGAGGGCGTGGAAACTCCGCTGCAAATCAGGGCCCGAAATCTATTATTCTTCTACTTGTTTTCCACGCCAAGTTGTTGATTATCTTACATATAGAATATACAAAAAGTTTTTGGAACGGACCAACTCTTTTTGCACTTCCAAGAGATAAATAGTAGTTGATAGTGGAAACTACTCGTTTGAAGAAAGGAAAGAGCCCAGGGCAAAAACGCCGAGGGCTCCAAATAATTCTTTTGTTATGACTACTGCTATTGAATAGCTTCACATATAATTAGTTTGCTATTTCAACTTGTCAATAGCATCTCGCTTGGCCGGGTCAAGAATACGAATATAGGGACGCATTGCTTCGTACTTCTTGTGTCCGGTCATTGACATCACAACGGGAGCTTCAACCCCAGAAGAGAGCATCCGGCTAATGAAGGTTCTTCTTCCGCAGTGAAAAGATAGGTACTTGTAAAGCTCCTTTGTTTCTGTCTTTTCCGTCATTCCTACCAAGGTGTGAATGGTTCGTGGTTCCACAAGACCGCAGAGCTTCCCAACCTGCTTAATATTGACATTGCATCTCTGGTCTGTCAGTATTGGCAATGCCTTGTTTTTGTCAAAGATTTCATCCTTGTACTTCTCCAAGATTTCCAGCGCAGTCTCGTGCAAAGGTATCTTTACGAAGTCCCGGGTCTTTTTCACCGGAACAGATATCGTTTTACCATCCCAATCAACCTGTTCCTTTGTCAAACGATAGATGTCGCTATGTCGCAATCCAGTATAACAGGAGAACACAAAGCAATCACGGGTGTATTCAAGTGTATGATACCGGTCCAACTCGTCATTGAACTGGAAATCCTTTATTGCTTGAAGCTGCTCGTCCGTCAAAGCGAAGATATCTTTTTCCAGGGTCTTCATTTTTGCCTTGAACTCCTTGTAATTGGTGTTGCAATAGCCGTTCTTTTCGGCCCAAGCCAGGAACTGATGAACGAAATCCAATTGCTTATTCGTGGAAGCGTTATTAAGTTTCTCTGTCTCCCAAAGGAAGTCCCGATATTTTACAAGACCATCAGCGTCAAGTTTTTGAAAGGTCAATTGCTTATCATAGTTTTGCAGATGCTTCTTGACGGCCCTAAACTTCTGGTATGTCGTACTTTGCCACGAAGCGTCTTTTCCTTGCCTTCTCATAAACTGGTCAAAGATTGTGAAGAAGGTCTCCTTTTTTATGATTGTGGCTCCAAAACGGGCATTGAACCTATCTCGCACCTCTTCCGGTGTCGGCGTGTATTCCTCTTCACCATAATCCTCAAAGAGTTTATCCAAGAACCGAACACGCTCTTCCAGGGCTTCGTTGATTTGGCTGGCTGTATATCCTTGTGATGACTTGCAATTCTTTTTTACTTGTTGGACAACTACTTTCTCACCATCAACAATTGCAGTATCAATCCATTTTTCAGGAGCAATGGTCAAGCCAGTGTAAAGGTCCATCCGGTTTCCGCAATATGTGATACGGAGGCGTATTTGCCAGTCAGCACGCTCTTTCCTGGGAACAAGCCCTTTATTGATGCGATGAGTAATAACAATGGACATAACAAAGATGGTTTCTTGCACCCAAATTTACACCCATTTTTTGAATTACCAAAAAGGACTGGATAAAACTCAATTGAACAAAAGCGCAAATAATCGGCTTATTATCAATTAGATAAAAAACTAAATGAAACTCCGTAAAATTATCTAAAACTTGCCATTCTGGGGTCGTCCTCTCCGCGCAATGCAATCAGCAAGGCAGGCGCCGCACGAAAGTGCGGCGTTTTGCCGTTTCAGGGGACCCGTTGAGAGCTTGCTCTCATAAGGGTTCCCATGAATGCGGCAAATCCGGGCC
>Ga0256405_10006730_pt1 | contig 18060 bp, 17 predicted proteins | sample RumenRJG_02DNA_FD_189096 | JGI IMG/M metagenome (GOLD analysis project Ga0256405, IMG submission 189096) | Bovine rumen microbial communities from Lethbridge, Alberta, Canada - RJG_02 | ecosystem: Host-associated > Mammals > Digestive system > Stomach > Rumen | place: Canada: Alberta... | reverse complement strand
TCAGTCCTGCGGGATGACATAGCGATAGATCGCCGCCGCAAAACCGTCCGCCTCGCAGTCCGTCGTCTCATAATCACAGACCGCCTTGACCGCTGGCACTGCATTGCCCATAGCGATCGCCTTTCCGGCGGCCTTGAGCATCGGCAGGTCGTTGTCTGCATCGCCGATAGCCATCGTATCCTCTATCGCGATAGCGAGCCGACTGGCCAGATTGCGGATGCCGGCCGCCTTGCTCACACCAGCATTGATGATTTCCGCATAGTTGGCATTGGAGCGCACAGGTGCGATCACATCGCCAAACGCCGCCCGCAGCTCCGCGATACGGGCATCGGTCTCCGCTGCACAGCTTGACACCGACAGCACCTTGCACACCTCATCCGTGTGCTGTTTGAGGCCATCCCAGCCCACAGCATGGCCCTGTATCTTCTGCGAAGCCTCATAAGCCTTGGCATTCTCATCGTATTCTGCATAATAGAGCTCATCCTTGCTGTACGTCTGCAAGTACCAGCCCCTGTCACGGCAGAAATCCACCACGCGGCAGACAAGCTCGGGATCCAGGAAGCTGCTGTACAGCACCTCACCACCCACAGTCTTTATGAGCGCACCGTTATACGTGATGATCGGCACATCGACGCCCAGTGCCTTCGCTACCGGCAGGGCCGCCTTGTACATGCGTCCCGTCGCGATCGTCACCGTGACGCCAGCCTTGACAGCCGCCTGTGCTGCCTCTATATTCGCGGCCGATACCTGCTGTCCGCCCGGCAGCAGCGTACCGTCCAGATCCGTTACAAAAAGTTTTACTGACATAATTTCTCCTCCTCAACAGCGGGGAATCCATCAATCCTATTTTCTCACATTGAGCGGAAAATGCAAGTAGGCAGAACCCTCTTGAAAAAACCGTACTTATATAAGATAATAAGATTACTAACATACGCAAAATACGTGTCAGAAAGGACGTTTCATATGTCTAAGCAGCCAATCACGCATCAGTGCAGCTTCTGCAAGCGCACGATCAAAGTCCATGATCAATACGATATGCCGATCTATGACCCGAATACCGGCTTTGCCATCTGCAAGAACTGTGTGCGCGAGATCAATCACTTCCTCGACGAGCACGACGCCGCCACCCAGCAGGAAGAGCATAAGGAATTCGCCGGCCAGCTCGACGATATCCTGGCCAAGAACAAGCCACATATCATCAAGCAGTATCTTGACGAATACATCATCAACCAGGACCGCGCCAAGAAGATCCTCTCCGTCGCGGTCTACAACCATTATAAACGCATGAAGTACGGCTATCAGAACGACGATGGCACCGAAATCGAGAAATCCAACGTTATCATGCTCGGCCCCTCCGGCTGCGGCAAGACGGCACTGCTCTCGCATCTGTCCAAGCTCCTCGACATCCCGTTTGCCGTAACGGACGCTTCGAGCCTCACCGAGGCCGGCTTTGTCGGTGCCGATGTAGAAGTCGCCGTGCGCAACCTCTACTATGCCGCCGACAAGGACATCGAGAAGGCCGAACACGGTATCATCTACCTCGACGAGTTCGATAAGATTGCCCGTAAATCCGGCGCCAACAACTCCATCACAGCCGACCCTGGCCACGAAGGCGTCCAGCAGGCGCTCTTGAAGATGCTCGAAGGCAACGTCGTCGAGTTCACTTCCCGCGGCCAGCGCAAGCATCCCGAGGCGCCGACCATCAAAGTCGACACCAAGAACATCCTGTTCATCGTCGGCGGTGCCTTTGTCGGCATCGATGAAGTCATCGGCAAGCGCCTGTCCAAATCCTCCTCGATCGGCTTCGGTGCCGAGGTGCAGGGCAAGGACGACAAGCCGAAATTCGATGAGCTCATCCATAAGGTCCGTCCGGAAGACCTCATGCAGTACGGCATCATCCCGGAAATCATCGGCCGCCTGCCGGTCATCTGCACCCTCGAAACCCTCGACGAAGACGCGCTGCTGCGCATCCTGACCGAGCCCAAAAACGCTCCCGTCAAGCAGTATGAGAAACTGCTGGCGATGGACAACGTCCAGCTCGAATTCGAGGAAGATGCCCTGCGTGCTGTCGCCAAGAAAGCCATCGAACGCAAGACTGGTGCTCGCTCCCTCAAAGGCATCATCGAGGATGTCATGCTCGACATCATGTTCGACATCCCGAAATCCGAGGAGCCGCGCAAAGTCATCATCACTAAGGACTGCATCGAAAGCGGCGCCAAGCCCAACATCGAAACACTCAACAAATAAAAACATGCAAAAAGCCTTCCCGCGGGAAGGCTTTTCTTGTACGCCGATAGCATCAGATATCCATCGACGTGATATTTTCCTGTTTCATAAACTGCGACAGCTTGTAGATGCCTGCCATGACTTCCTGATAGTTCTCCGGTGTCAGTGACTGCGGGCCATCCGAAAGCGCCTTGGCCGGATTCGGATGCACCTCCATCATGAGGCCATCAGCGCCGGCAGCGATAGCTGCAAACGCCATCGGCTTCACCATGCGCCATTTGCCCGTGCCGTGGCTCGGATCGACGATGATCGGCAGATGCGAAAGGTGCTTGACCGCTGCCACAGCACTGAGGTCGAGGGTATTGCGCGTATACGTCTCATAGGTGCGGATGCCGCGCTCGCAGAGCACAACGTCCGGATTGCCGGCATTCATGATGTACTCAGCCGCATTGAGCCACTCATCGATAGTTGCCGCCAGGCCGCGTTTCAAAAGGACCGGCTTGCCGCATTTGCCGACTTCCTTCAAGAGCCCGAAGTTCTGCATATTGCGTGCGCCGACCTGAAGCATATCCGCATACTTCACGACGCTTTCGATCGCCTCTACCGTCGTGACCTCCGTAACGACACGCAAACCCGTACGCTCACGCGCCTCGGCCAGATATTTGAGCCCTTCTTCTTCCAGGCCCTGGAAAGAGTACGGTGACGTACGCGGCTTATAAGCACCGCCGCGCAGGAACTGAGCACCGGCCGCCTTGACGATATCAGCTGCCTCAAACAGCTGCTCCTTGGACTCGACTGCACAGGGGCCCGCCATGACCACCGGCGTACCATCGCCGATCTTGATGCCGGCGACATCGACAACGCTGTTCTGCGGATGGAATTCACGGCTGGCCAGCTTGAAGCTCTTGGAGATAGCTACGCTCTTCTCCACGCCCGGCATGACATCGATGGCCACATCGGCCACCTTCGTCTTGTCGCCAATGACGCCGACAATCTTCTGCTGGCTGCCCTCCATGACTTTGGCTTCCAGCCCTGCGGCCGTGATCACCTCGATGACACTCTTGATTTCAGCTGCCGTTGCATCTGGGTTCATGATAATAACCATAGATTCTGCCTCTTTTCCTTTAACGTTTATATACACGGTTCATTCCACAGTCAAGACGGGGAATGTCCCGAGATTCTTGAGCCAAATGCTCTTTTTCGCCACAGCCGCGATGGATTCCTGCAAGACATCCACAGCAGCCGTGTACTCAAGGTCAAAAAAGAAAATATACGCCCCAAGCTCTGTGCGCGCAGGCCGCGACTCGATGCGCGTCATATTGATGCCACGCTGGGCAAATTCCTTCAGGACATCGTAAAGCGCACCGGCTTTTTGTCCATCAATCTGGCAGATGATCAGCACCTTTTCCTTCGGCAGGCATTCCGCACCAGTTCCACGGCGCCGCACCTGGAAGAAACGCGTGCAATTCGCCATATTGTCCTGGATCTCGGCCGCAACCGTCGAAAGCCCCGTAAGCTCACCAGCCCGCTTCGTACAGATGGCCGCCCAGCCCGAAGACGCAGGTTCTGCCGCCACGAGCTCTGCTGCGCGCGCCGTGCTGGCAACCTTCACGATCTCCGCCTGGGGATAGTGCTGCTGCAAATAGGCACGGCACTGCGATATCGGCTGCGGATGCGAGAAGATGCGCTTGATTGCAGCGCCATCGCATTTAGCCATCAGCTGGTTGTGCACCGGCCAGATAAGCTCACGCATGACCTCCAAGGATTCACTGCGCGCCAGCGTGTCCAGCGTGATATTGATTGCCCCTTCCAGGGAATTTTCCACAGGAACCAGTGCCGTATCCAGCCTGCCCTCCTCGACATCCTGCAGACACGCAAAAAGATCAGGAACCGTCACCAGCTCGCAACGCTGCGGCAGCTGCTCATTCAGATAGCTTGCCGCGGCCTCGCTATGCGTCCCCTTGGGCCCCAGCACCCCCATCGTCTCGCTCATAGCCAACATCCTCCCATCCTGCCTTGCAAAAAGGCCCCGTCCTCCGAAGGACAGGGCCTTGAATGGTATTATGATAACACACAGCCATCATAATCGCAAGCAATATTTAAAACGTTACATATTTTATGCGCATGGCAAAAACATATGTCTCAAAGACTGTCTTTCAGCTTCAGCAGATCCGGACAGAGATCGCCGATTGAACTCGCAAGATCTTCCTTGGGCTGCAAGATATCAAGCACAGGCTGCATAGTTGCCTTGAATTTCTCATCGTCCTGCATGAGCACGAGGATCGCGCTCGTATTGATGGCATCGGCCAGCGCCGTATGCTGCTCGCCCTCGAATTTATGATCCATCGCCCCGAGCGCATGCTTGAGCGCCAGGCTGTTGTGCAGACCCAGACGGTCGTCAAACTCCTGCTGCAGGTCAACCCAGCGGCTGTCGAGCCACTGCACATCAAAATCCGGCATCTTGAAACGGCATTCCTTCTTGAGCTGCTTGATATCCGACATGCTCCAGGAATAGATGCGCGTTTCCTCCTCGCCGATCCAGTCGACGAAATTCTGGAAGCAGATTTCGTAGCTGTCCTTGCCCTCGACCATGGCCTGAGTGATACCCGTCAGATTCGTGATATGCTTCTTGATGGGACCATAAGCGGGTGCCACATAGCACTGGAACTCCGCCTCCTGCTCGAACTTCTCGTTGAGCCGCACTGCACCGAACTCAATGACCTCCTCATTGATCTTGCGGCGCACCTCGCGGAACTCCCGGCTTACCGGATTCATCTCCAAGTCGACGACAACATACTTCATCTGTAACCCCTGCACTTTCTGTACGTTTTCTTCTATCTTCTTATTCTACGTTATCCCGCCATTTTCTTCAATAGGATTCTATGCTATCATAAGATGGAATCGACCACGGAAAGGATTTTTTGCTATGAAAAACTACCGTCTCTATCTGTTTGACTTTGACTATACGCTGGTCAACTCGGAATCTGCCATCCTCAAATGCTTCCACATCACGCTCGACAAGACTGGCTGGCCGCAGCGCGACGATGATACCATCCGCTGCACGATTGGCCTGCCGATGCTCGACGCCATAAAACGCGTCATCGATTCTGACGATGACCGCCAGGCCCGCGAATTCCTCGCTGTCTACAAGCACGAGGCCGACCGCTATATGACGGAGGGCACCCATTTCTTCCCCCATACGGTCAGCACGCTTCAGGCCCTGCGCGCCCGCGGTGCCCGCATCGGCATCATCTCGAGCAAGACGCGCTCACGCATCCAGGAAAAATTCGACCGCGACAATGTGCCGGAGCTCATCGATCACATCATCGGCAGCGACGATGTCAGCGCCCATAAGCCTGACCCCGAAGGGATCAGAAAAGCACTGGCCTGGTTCGACGTACCACCAGCTGACGTACTCTACACCGGCGACAGCTATGTGGACGCTGGTGCTGCCCAGAATGCCGGCGTGGATTTTGCCGCCGTGACCACTGGCACCACATCCTGCGAAACCTTTGCCAAGTATCCCCATGTGAAGATCATGCAGGACATCGCCGGATTGCTGGCATAACAAAAGCCTTCCTTGCAGATAAGGAAGGCTTTTCTATACACAAAATTACATCAGCATGCCAACGGCTGCCCCGCGACTGTGATTGTTGAGGCCGCCGAGCGCACCAGCAGACTGCTGGCTGAGGCTCTGCATGCCCTGCTTGATAGCCCAGAGTGCTGCCTGCTCCTGGGTATTCGAGCTGGCGAGATTCACCGACTCCTTGGCAATATCTGCCGAGTCCATCGTCTCTGCCGTAGCCACGAGGTTCTCTTCCTGCGTCGTGTAGTTCGACGACTGGTACGTGAGCCCCTGCTGCGCGGCACCGATATTCGTTGCCTGATCGGTAGCCGCATTCAAAGCGCTGTCTACCTTGTCGAGAGCTGCGCTGATCGATGACGCATCCGTCAGGTCGATCGTGCTCTTGCCCTCACTGTCCGTGAGCCCAAGGCCCTGCGACGTCATGTTGCCCAGGCTGACCGTATTGTACCCGTCAGCCCCAGCCACCGTTATCGACTGGCTGCCATCGAGCAGCTTCTTGCCATTATACGTCACCGACGCATTATCATCGATGGACGAAATGGTCTGCTCAACCGACTTCTGCAAAGCTGCCAGATCCGTGTTGCCATTCGTGCCATTGGCCGCCTCAAGCAGGGTGGAGCGCAGCGAGGACAGGCTGTTGACTGTTTCGTTGACAGCACCGGCTGCCGTCGACAGCATGGAGTTCGCCGTCTGCGTATTGCTGTTCGACTGCGCCACCGCGCCGATATTGGAATACGTGCGCTGGATGATCGCATAGTCAGACGGGCCATACGAGGCACTAGGATACTTGGAACCAGTAGCGATCTTCTGAACACTGCTGCTCTGGGCCGACTGGACCTTATTCAGCGTGTTCAACGAGTGATTGACACCACTCATGATGCCATTGATGCTCATAAGCATCCTCCTTTCTCTTCTTTTCCCAAAACCTTATAGCGAAAGCCCACGATTCTACGCAGGCTTTTCCACTTATATTATAAAAGAAATCTGCCCGTTCCGCAAGAAAAATCATTATCTGCACCGATAAAACCTTGCAAAAAGATAACAATAATGATAAAATAAATGAGTCGATGCGGGTATAGTTCATCGGTAGAATGCCAGCTTCCCAAGCTAGAGAGGTGGGTTCGATTCCCATTACCCGCTCCAGATGAATATCAAGCTACATGGTTTCCATGTAGCTTTTTTACTTGCTTGGAGGTTTTCATCATGTATGCTGCACGTTCTTTCCGCCCCCTGCTTGCCCTTTGCGGTATGGCAGCTGTCCTGTCTTCCCAGCCCATGCCCGCCCAAGCGGCCTCGCCAGCGGCAGTTGCCGCCCAGACACCGGTCAGCAACCGGACCTTGGCCAACCGTCCTGACTTCGCCGCGCAGATGCCCGGCGAAATCAATCCCAAAGCCATCCGTGAGGTACACTGGAAAACCAAGCCCCTCTATGATGTCCCGCTTATGAATGCCGACATCAATCCATCCACCATCACCATCCTCGGGCCAGCCGAAGCCACACAGGAGCAGATGATCGCCTTCATCAAGAAGCACAATGCACACCCGAAACTCAACTGCACCGTAGAAGACATTGTGAACTTCTACTACCAAGAAGCCGGCCGCGAGGGCATACGTCCCGACGTCGCCCTCTGCCAGGCACTCAAGGAAACAGGCTTCTTCAACTATGGTGGCGATGTCGCACCGAACCAGAACAACTTCTGCGGTCTTGGTGCCCTCGGCAACTACCACGAACCGGGACACAGCTTTGCCACACCGCAGCTGGGCGTGCGCGCCCACATCCAGCACCTGCTAGCCTACACCCGCGCCGCGCAGCCGAGCCTGCCGATTGTCGATCCGCGCTACTGGCATGTTGTGCGCAACCGTCCCGACCTCTGCGGCAAAGTGACGAAATGGACAGGACTCAACGGCACCTGGGCTGTTCCCGGCAAGACGTATGGGCAGGATATCCTGCGTCTCTGGCAGCAGGCTCAGGCCCCCGATGCATCCGAGGCGTCACTCCATGCGGCCAACAACAAGATCAAGAAGGCACCAGACGAAGCATCCGCCTACACCTATCGCGGCATCGTCCTCTACAATCGCCATGACTATCAGGCAGCACTGGCAGATTTTTCCCAAGCACTCCGTTTCGCCCCCAACGCGGGCGACGGCTATTACAACCACGCCTTGGCAGCCACCAAGCTTGGCGATACAAAAACGGCGCAAAAAGATTATGATACCCTGCTGAAAATCTCCCCCAAGCTCACACAGGCCTGGTACAACCGCGGACATCTGCGCTTCGAGAAAAAAGACTATGACGGCGCGATTGCAGATATGATGCAGCTGCTGATGCTCGAAGACCACTCGGCCTTTGCCCGCAATCTCATTGGCGTCGCCCATATCCAGCAGAAGAAATATGCGACAGCTTGGACTGACTTTGCCGCAGCAGCCGCCATCAATTCAGCCGACATGAACATCCTGGCCAACCAGTTCATCATGGAGGCCTGCCTCAAACAGAAATAAGCATCCTGCTATAAGAAAAAGAAGCTCTGAAGAGCATGCGCAATACATGCTGCTTCAGAGCTTCTTTTTTATGCCTTATCTGCGTTTTCATTCATGGCAGGGCTGGCAGTGCCACATCAATACGCGACAGCCAGTACACCCGCTCGCCATCGGCATGCGCCAGCTTATACACCCAAGGATTGGAAGTCGGCACGATCGTATAATCATCAGGAATCCCCATTCTTACCGTCATACCATACGAAGCTTCCTGCTGCTTGCGGACTTCTTCTTGAGCCAGCGACTCCCAGGTATAGCCATCGCTGTCACCCGTATGGACAATCTGCGCCAGACCGCCCCGCTCCACCATATGCGTATCATACAGCGTCGCACTTGGCGGCAACTCGGATACCAGCTTGATATTCCGCGGCACCGACGAGACCTGCACCAGGATGACCTTATCACGATATATCGTGCCATCCCCGCCAGTTATGGCTGTATGCCGGGGAACAAACGCTACGATATCCACGTAATCACCATCAAGGGAGCCCTTGACCCACAGATACTTTGTGAAGTCCTGCAAGACCGAAGCTGCCTCCACCGGCGCATTGCGCTGCATCGTGTTTTCAAAATCCTGGCGATCCCTATCCGAACGCCACCACGAATCGCCGCGCGACAGGTCATAAGCCTTGATCTTGCCAGTCTGCAAGGCCTCACGGATCGTATTGTCCGCATCAGCGAACTGTTCCTGCACCTTAGCCACGGCCGCCTTTTCCTTGGCCACTGCTGCTTTCTGGCGGCAGTCATGATACATCTGCTTGACCTCGTCCGTGCCATAACGGCTCGAGGATGCCGCCCGCAGGTCCGCCTCTGCCTCCGCAAACTGGCCACGGCGGTAGCGGCAGACGCCGCGCACATACTCAGCCATGCCCATCATGCCAGGCAGCAGCAGATCGCTGGCGCTGCGGTTGTAGATGGATGTATTGGCATCACGCTCCGCCTGCTCATAATCCCCCAGCAGGAACCGGCAATATGCCCGCCCCGCGTAGCCGCCCAACCGCTCATTGATGTGGATGGCCTTGGTGTAGAGCGTGATGGCCTGCTCATAGTCGCCGGCCGCCCGCAGCTGATTGGCCTGCTCCAAGAATTGTGCCGCACGTTTATTGTCTTCCGGCGTCACCTTGCGGAATACTTTCTGATTCGCCTGGGCTACCGGCAGCTCTGCCACACCAGCCAGTGGTGCCATGAGCATCGTGACGGCCAGGACACTGCAAAGAACTCTTCTCATATGCTGCCGCCTTACTGCAGACGTGCTGCATACTCAGCCGGGATATCCTTTGCCCCTGGTCTGGCTTCGTGATAAGCGCTGTATTCCATCAGCGCACTATCCTCGGCCCCCTGTGCCCGGAAGATATCTCCTGCGAGTTTATAAGCATACGTATTGGCAGACGATGCCTGCAGCGCCATGTTGCAATCACTCAAAGCGTTGTCCATGTTGCCCATGTCCTTATAGATGATAGCGCGCGCCACATAGCTCGTGCCCAGTTTCGGGTTCATGGCGATAGCCTCATTGGCCAGCTGCAGCGCGGCATCGAATTTGCCCTGCTTGCCCATGACGGTTGCCATACCACTCTTGGCCGACGGATTGTCCGCATCCAGCTTAGCCGAGCGTTTGAATTCCTGCTCTGCCAGGTCCGTAAGGCCCATCTTCAGATACGTTCTGCCGTTTATCGCCTTGTCCTCAGAATCATCCTTGCGGGCAGCCTGCTTCTGGCGCAAGTCGCGGTTGTTCTGCTTGCGCTCCATCTCTTCCTTGAGGTATTCCGCACGCGCGTTGTTCTTCGCATCATTCTCATAAGCGCGCTCAACCAAAGTCTGGAAACGCTGCCCCAAGCCCTTTTCCATCTTCAGCGCATTTTTCAGTGGCTTATAGGCGGGATCATTCGTAAGGAAATCAACCGTGCCATCTGGCAGGGTCTTGAAATTCCAGGACGTAAAGAAACGATTGTCATGGAAGCCCTTGGCGATGCCGCCGGAAATCAAGTATGCCATCTCCTCAGCATCCTGCATACCGTCCGGCTCTGCCGTCAGCAGCAATTCCTTATCGAAGTAGATATCGTTGACATTCTTGACCTCAGTATGGCCAATGCCGTAATTATGCAGCAGTGCAGCCATATCCTTCAAGCGTCTGCGCGTATCCGGATGATCACTCGGATTGAAGAAATCGACGACCTGGTCACGATGCTCCGTGTAATAGCTCATACGTGCCATGGCAGCCGCCGGGCCTCCGGGGTTGAAGCCTGCCGAGGCCATAACGAAAAAGCCGTTGCGGTCAGCATCACGCTCATCCGGCACATTGATATTCTTGACGGACAGGAAGCGGATGGTGGCATCCGACAGATTCGCCAGGCTTGCACCGACACCGAAATTAGAGGCATTCAGCGCACTGTTGGCCATGCCCGACATAGCGTTCGCCCAAGTGCTCTTGGCCGCGCTGTTGGCAATATGCTGGTTAAACCCATGGGTCATCTCATGGCCCAGGACTGCTGCGATCATATCCCGGTTGTAGCCGCATTTCTGGACAAAACCATCGTAGACGGTGATGAAGTCCGCAAAATCACAGCTGGCATTGAATTCATCATTGGCCACAACCTGCCAACGGAATGGCAGCGAGTTGTTGCGCAGAACATAATCCCCGTTCTCTACCATCTGCTTCATGATGGCATCCGTCATTGCCACTGCCTGCGCATCGACCGGCCGCTGCGCCTTATTCTGGCGCATGGCCAGCTCACGACGGGCATTCTGGACAGTCGGGTTGTCGCCAGCATAAAGGAACTGCGAACGCAAGACATCCGATTGCACTGCCGCGTTGATGACTCCGCCCAGCACATCCCCCCAGCCAAATGCCTGCGCAGTCGGCATGCCGACTGGCATAGACACCAAAAGTCCCGCTGCCAGCAGTGCCGCAGCTAACTTCTTCATCTTTTTCTGTACGATTTTCCTTCCCTGATACATAAATTCCTCCCAAACAATCTCAAAACGAAAACATTCCGGTATATATCTCCTAATGCGGAAATATCTAATCCGATTATAAACTTCCACTCAGGAAATTACAATATGTATCACCTGTCTTTGTTGCCGTTCTTTTGCCGTAGCCCGCCACTGTTACAACCTGCCCCGCCGAAATCTGAAGCAGCCGACCAATCCATACCACCAGCATTGAATACAGCTGCAGTTCGTGCTAGGCTAAGACTGACTAAATATACAAGGAGTGGCTGACATGTATTATCTCGGATTTGATGTAGGCGGCAGCAGCATAAAGTATGCCGTGATTGACGAAACTGGCAACTTCCAGCAAAAAGGTTCAACCCCGACCCCCAAAACCCTGCCGGAGTTCTACGACAAACTGCAATCCGTCAAAGACACCATGGCGGGCCAATACACACTGAGCGGTGCCGGCTTCAGCCTGCCCGGGGCTGTCGACGATAAGGATGGCATCATCGGCGGCAGCAGTGCTCTGCCCTATATCCACGATTTCCCGATCCGCGACGCCCTGGCCGCTATGCTCAAATTGCCCATCGCCATGGAGAATGATGCCAACTGCGCCGCTCTCGGCGAGGTTTGGACCGGCGCAGGCCGCGACTATCAGGACGTCGCCTTCTTCGTACTCGGTACCGGCGTCGGCGGAGCCCTCGTCCATAACAAGGAAATCATCCATGGTGCCCACCTGCATGGCGGCGAATTCGGCTACATCTATGTAAACGAGCGCCAAGATATCCTCAGTGAGAGCGGCTGCTCCGGCGCGCTTGTCCGTCAGATTGCCAAGGCTCGCAATATCCCCAGCGACGAACTGGACGGCCGCATCATCTTCCAGATGGCTGAAGAAGGCGACAACGAGGCCCGCCGCTATATCGACGATATGTATGCGCATCTGGCCCGGGCCATCTACGATATCCAGTACATCTTCGATCCCGAGGCCTTCCTGATCGGCGGTGCCATAAGCGCCCGTGCCGATCTGATTCCCGGCATTGAGCAGCATATCGACCGCATCATCCACAATGCCCGCGTCGCCCGCATCCGCCCGACCATCATCGCCTGCCAGCACGGCAACGATGCCAACTTGCTCGGTGCAGTTGCCAATCTGAAACAGAAACTCCAGCGCTGAAACAGAACACCGCCCCTGACAGGACCTATCTCCTGCCAGGGGCGGTGTTTTTATCGTTATTGCGCCAGGCCTAGATCGGCCATGACCTTCTGTATCTTTTCCGTATCGATGGGTTTGGATGCATAGGCGTCGCAGCCGAGCTTGAACGCCTGATCGATCACATTCACATCAGCGATGGCCGTCATGATGATGACCCTCATCCGCTCAGCAGCAGGAACATGATACTGCTCCTCCAGCCTGCGGACAATTTCAAGCACCTTGAGCCCATCGACCTTCGGCAGCATGAGATCCAGGCAGAGCAAGCCGTACGGTTCATGCATTTTCATGGACTCAAGGACATTGTCGATCGCTTCCATGCCATCAGCCGCTGAATCACAGTCGCCATAGACCTTCATGAATCCTTCAAGGAAATCACGGCTAAGCCGGTCATCCTCTGCCAGCAGAATCTTCATGCCTCTCCCTCCACCTCGTTGCAGCTTGCGCCTCTTTCTTCTCTAGCATACTACAAAAGCAACGTATTGTACAGGAAATCCCCCCTACCGCAGGCATAGCAGCTCCTAGCGGACAGGCCCCGTAGAATCGCGCGTGATAAGCACATTGTCGAGGGTGATGCGCTTGCTCTTGCCGCCCTTGATCTTTTCCGTCAGTAATGCCGCTGCATTGCTGCCCAGCTGGAACATATTCTGATCCATGGTTGTCAGCTTCGGCTCGATGAGCCGCGACAGCGAGATATTATCATAGCCCATGACCGATATATCTTCCGGTACCTTGAGCCCCAGACGCTTACAAGCATTCAGCGCACCAACCGCCATGAGGTCATTGCAGCAGAAGATTGCCGTAGGCTTTGCCTGTGGGATGAGTTCCAGCAGACGCGCCATCGTCGAGTCGACAGTCTCCACACCGTTGCCTTCGCCGATATTCACGATCAGCTGCTCTTCAAGCCGTTTGTTCTCTGCCATATGCTGGCGATACGACTCCTCCTTGATGGCGTACGAGTCCGAGTTCGCACCACGCACGAACAGGATGCGCTGATGGCCCAGTCCCTCCAGATATTCAAGCGCCTGCCGTGAGCCGAGCTTCTCATCGTTGCCCACATAGGATACATTCGGGATGCGATGATAACCATTGATGAATACCAAGGGAATCCGTTTGACGAGATCTGCGTAAAAGCTTTCCTTGATGTCGGCCGTATTCGGGCTGATGACGATGATGCCCGAAACGTTGCGGGAAACGAGTGCATTGATGCAGTTCATCTCCTGCTGGGGATCGTTCTTTGCACAGTTCAGCAACAAGGAAAGGCCATCCTTGCGGACGGTCTCCTCGATGCCATCGATGACTTCGGCAAAGAACATATTGTATAAACCGGGGACGACGACGCCAATGGTCGATGACCGGCGCGTATTGAGTTCACGCGCCTGCACATTGGGAACATAGTGCAGCGTCTCAATGGCCGTCTGCACGCGCTCGCGCGTCTCCACCTTGACGGGATAGTTGCCATTGACTACGCGCGAAACGGTAGCCACCGACACCCCGGCCATCTTAGCCACGTCAACGATCGTCGCATTTTTCCTATCTTCCATGGATGACTCCCTGCTTTCTCTGTTACTTTGCCGAAACAGCTGCCCTGCTCAATCCAGGCTGGCTACAAAGCGGTCAAAAGCGGCCATGCCTTCATCGTCGCGCTTGTAGACACCCGCATGCATCAACACCGTCTTGAACACCTGGCCGATCTCCTCCTGGAGGATGCTCTCAACCTGTCCGGCCGTGACCTGCGGATATTTAGCCGCCAGCATCTTATACCACTCGCTGTGCTTGGCAATGGCTTCAATCCCCGCGATGTCCGGCGTTCCTTTGACGAGCTCTTCTCCCACGCGGCGCATCTCTTCCTTCAGGCGGGCTGGCAATACCGCCAGTCCCATGACCTCGATGAGGCCGATGTTTTCCTTCTTGATATGATGCACTTCCGCATGGGGATGGAAAATCCCCAGCGGATGCTCCGCGCTCGTGCGATTGTTGCGCAGCACGAGGTCAAGCTCATACAGGCTGCCACGGCGGCGCGCGATTGGCGTGATCGTATTGTGGGGCTCACCATCACTCTCAGCCAGGATGCCAACACTCGCATCGCTGTAGGCGCGCCAAGCCGCAAGGATCTTCTCAGCCAATCCGGCCAGAGCCTCACGGTCCTCGCCCGTCAGCCGCAGCGTCGACATCGGCCACTTGACGCGGCCCACTTGGATGCCCGGATACTCCTTGAACACATAGCTCTTCTCGATGGGTGCCTTGGCCATCGCAAAGGTATAGCGGCCCCCTTGATAGTGATCATGGGACAGGATAGAGCCGCCGACGATTGGCAGGTCAGCATTCGAGCCGAGGAAATAATGCGGGAAGATCGTGACGAAATCCAGCAGGTTCTCAAAGCTCTTGCGCGACACCTTCATCGGGATATGCTTGCGGTTCAGCACGATGCAATGCTCATTGTAATAGGTATAGGGCGAGTATTGCAGAAACCAGCGGTGCCCTGCCAGCCGCAGCGGGATCAGTCGATGCGTCTGCCGTGCCGGATGACCGGCATGACCCGCATAGCCCTCATTCTCGCGGCACAGCAGGCACTTCGGATATGAACCGGATTTGACGAGCTTGGCCTTGGCAATATCACGCGGATCTTTCTCAGGTTTCGACAGGTTGATCGTGATATCGAGATCACCATACTCCGTCGCTGTCTGCCAGACAACATTCTTGTCGATACGGTCCTTGCGGATGTAGTTCGAGGCAATGCTGAGCTTGTAGAAATTATCCGTCGCGGCCTTGGGGGCGCGCGCGTAATCGCTGTTGAAGCGGCGGATGACCTCTGACGGCCGCGGCATCACGCAGTCCATGAGGCGCGTGTCAAAAAGGTCGCGTTCATTGGCCGTATCCTCGATAAGGCCCTGTGCCACCGCATAAGCGAGCATATTCTGGAGGATTGGTGCAGCTGTTTCCAGCGTTTCACTGATTTCTTCTGGCACAAACTCCTCCACCTTCAATACGTCGAGCAGTCTGTTGGCCGTATAAAAAGTATCTTCTTCGTTCATAAGTCCGCGCTGCTTGGCAAAATGCAACAGGCGGTTGATTTCTGTATTGATTGACACTGTAATCTTCCTTTCGGCTGAAACTTCCTTTGTTTATTTCTCGTAGCCGTCCGGGTGTTTCTGATGCCAGTTCCAGGCCGTACCGATGACCTGCTCGACATCCGTGTAGCGCGGGTTCCAGCCAAGGATCTTGCGTGCCTTCTCGCTTGACGCGATCAGCTGGGCCGGATCGCCAGCACGGCGCTTGCCCATCTCGACCTTGATATCCTTGCCCGTAGCTTTCTTGGCCGCCTCGATCATCTCCTTGACCGAGAAGCCCTTGCCGTTGCCGAGATTGAAGATATTGCTCTCGCCACCCTTGCGCAGATACTCCAGCGCCAGCACATGGGCATCAGCCAGGTCGATGACATGGATATAGTCGCGCAGGCAAGTGCCGTCCGGCGTCGCATAATCATCGCCGAATACCGTGATATGATCGCGCTTGCCCAGCGGCACCTGCAGGATGAGCGGGATAAGATGCGTCTCCGGATGATGATCCTCGCCAATCGAGCCATCATCGAGGGCACCGGCCGCATTGAAATAGCGCAGCGACACATAGCGGATGCCATCGGCACGGCTGACCCACTTCATCATCTTCTCCATCGTGCGCTTCGTCTCGCCATAGGTATTCGTCGGATTCGTCTCATCGTCTTCCATGATGGGCACGCGCTTCGGCTCACCGTAAACTGCCGCCGTCGAGGAAAAGACGATCTTGTCCACACCATGACGTACCATCGCCTCCAGCAGCACCTGCATGCCATAGACGTTGTTGTTGAAGTATTTGAGCGGTTTTTCCATGCTCTCGCCAACCAACGAGTTCGCGGCAAAATGAATGACCGCCTCAATCTTATTCTCCGTGAAGATCCTATCGAGAACAGTAGCATCGCGGATATCCCCTTCGTAGAACTTAGCCTTGGGGTTCAGCGCATCGCGATGGCCCGACTGCAGATTATCGACGATAACGACATCCTCGCCTTTGCCCACCAGCTGGTGCACCGCATGCGAACCGATATAGCCGGCTCCGCCGCAAACAAGAATAGACATAATGGAAACTCCCTTTCTATCCGTAAATAATCAAAACAGAAATCGCTTTCTATTTTATCATGTTTTCTATGCGTTTTCTACGCTGCTTTTCTATATCTTTTCTCAGTCCAGACGATGCGTGCCATCGGCAATGCTGGCCACATAGAAGCTCGGTGCATAGCCGATGATTTCCGTATAGGCCTTGCCGATATTCTCCTTGAAAGCTGGTATTGCATCGTTGCGTACCAGGCTGACCGTGCAGCCACCAAAGCCAGCCCCCGTCATGCGCGAGCCGATGACGCCATCCTGTGCCCAGGCAAGCTCCGCCAGCGTATCGAGGTTCTTGCCCGTGACATCGTAGTCATCGCGCAGCGAGAAATGCGATGCATCCATGAGCTTGCCGAAGCGCTCGACATCATCCTGTTCCAGTGCCGCCACAGCCTCAAGCGTGCGATTGTTCTCATAGACGGCATGGCGGGCACGCTGGCGCTCCAACGGCTCAGCGATATGCCCAGCCAGCTTGTTGAATTCCTCATTGGACAGCTCACCGAGGGCTGTAAGCTCCGGCTTCACTTCCTTGAGCTCATTGAGTGCATGCTCGCACTGGGCACGGCGGACGTTATAGGCGCTCGATGCCAGGCTGTGCGGCTTGTTCGTATTCGTGATGACGATGCTCGCATCCTTGAGCGAGATCTTGCTGTAACGATACGAAAGCGTATTGCAGTCCAGCAAGATGGCGCAGTCTTTCTTGCCCATGCCGACAGCAAACTGATCCATGATGCCGCAATTGACACCAACAAATACATTCTCCGCCTTCTGGGAGAGCTTGACCATCTCGACCATATCGAGGCCGAAGCCAAAGGCATCGTTGAGGATGACTGCCGTCAGCACTTCGATCGATGCCGAAGACGACAAGCCCGAACCTCCCGGCAAGGTGCCATTGATGACAATATCGAAGCCGTGGCTGCAAGCATGGCCAGCTTGCTCAAACACGCTGACTACGCCCATCGGATAGTTGGCCCAATCTTTGGCCTTATCGTATGCAAGCCCCGTCATCGAGAACTCGATGACCCCCTTATCGGCAAGATTCATGGAGTAGACGCGCGTCTTACCATCGTCGCGGTCAGCGACCAGCGCATACGTACCAAGGGAAATCGCACACGGAAAAACATGGCCGCCATTGTAGTCGGTATGCTCGCCAATCAGGTTGACACGGCCCGGCGAAAAATAGCTCCGCGTCGTCTTATCGCCGAATTTTTCCGTAAAAACCGCTTTCATTTCCTTCAAGATTTCCTGCTCCATTTTCTTTTCCTCCCCATAATCAAGTAAACGTTTTCATGTTTCCCCAAAAACATAGTGCAAACCGACATCTCATCGCATTTGCACCGCATTTTGTTTTGTTGCTTATAGTTTACCGCTAACCGCTGCGAAAGTCAAGAAATTTGTAAACGTTTTCTAAAAACAAGAACAACAAGCGC
>Ga0256405_10006729_pt1 | contig 18061 bp, 21 predicted proteins | sample RumenRJG_02DNA_FD_189096 | JGI IMG/M metagenome (GOLD analysis project Ga0256405, IMG submission 189096) | Bovine rumen microbial communities from Lethbridge, Alberta, Canada - RJG_02 | ecosystem: Host-associated > Mammals > Digestive system > Stomach > Rumen | place: Canada: Alberta... | reverse complement strand
AATAAAGACAACTGGCAGAAATGATATTAGGATAAAACGCAAAGAACAGATATTAAAATTAAACGTAGCCTGAATTATATCAGGTAGAGGCATCAGGCTTATGCCATTAAAAGACCGAAGCAATAAAAAATTACTCCGGAAATTTATAAATATCTACTATGAAGTTGAAAATAGCCATTTCTATTTGCCTATATAGCAGATAAGGGATGCTTAGGAGGGTTATATGACTAATATGATAATGTTTCAGGTGTCAACATTACAGGCACTTATGCTGGGATACTCGAGGAAGGTCATAACTGTAGCAGAGTTACTTAAACATGGTAATACTGGACTTGGTACATTTACTGGAGTAGATGGTGAGATGATCGTACTTGACGGTACATGTTACAGAGCAAAGGAAAAAGGGGATGTCGTACTGGCTGAGCCGGAGCGTGGTGTGCCCTTTGCTACAGTTTGTTCAATGCAGGATTGTGACACAATTGACTTTGCATCAATGAGTAGTGTTGATGAATTAAAGAGTGAGCTTAATAATATCATTGATTACCAGTTTGGCTTAAATAGTATGCATATGGCTCGCATTGACGGAGAATTTGAGGTAGTTGATGCACGGTCAGAATCAGGTTATGAGTCTGTACATGTTGACCTAAAGACAATACTTGGTAAAACTCAACGGGCTTTTAAATTTGAGAATGTTAAAGGCACTTTAGTATGTGTATATTATCCTGATTACATGGATGGCATAAATGCTGCAGGGTGGCATATACACTTTATTTCTGATGACAAAAAACATGGCGGTCATGTATTTGATATCATAATGAAATCCGGAAAAGGTGTAATTTCTAAGATTAATTCTATAGAAATCAAACTTCCAGATGAACCAAATTTTGATACCTATACTTTAAAACAGGCATCAGAAGATGAGATAAAAGCTGTAGAGCAAGGAAAAGGGTAAAATCTATATTTATCAATATCCATCTTGAAACTGATCATTAATTTGATTTTCCCAACAATCAAAGCATTTTTGGAGAACCATATATTTTTCAAATATGTACATAAAGCATCATTATGAATTTTGAAAATTAAAAAAATAATAAAAATGCACAAATTACTATTTACATATGCTAAAGATGATAGTAATATCATATATGCAACCGGTTACATAAATAGAGGATTACATGAATATACGAGATATAGCAAAAAAGACCGGAGTATCGGCAACTACCGTATCCAGAGTCATAAATAAATCTGGATATGTCAAAGACGAAACAAAGAAAAAAATACTTGATGCTATTCAGGAAGCGGGCTATGTTCCCAATGCAATAGCAAGAAGCTTGAGTGTACGTGAGACCTCCAGTATTGCAGTAATTGTTCCTGATATAACAAACGAGTTCTTTCCTAGTTTGATAAGTGGCATAGGGGATTTAGCGGAAAAAGAAAATTACAACATGGTTCTATTTGATACCAATGAGTCAGGTGAAAAAGAGCATAATGCTCTTGCTGGCGTGGAGAGTCAGTATATGGCCGGTGTCATTATTACTCCAGTATCAGAACATGATGAGTTTACTCGTAGGAGACTCATGGAGTTAGAGGCCAAAAAGATCCCGGTAGTTTTAGCAGATAGAAATATTTCTGGAGCAGAGTTAGATGGCGTTTTTGCTGATAATATAAGCGGAAGTTATTATGGTGTAAAAGCCCTTATAGATGCTGGGCATAGTAAAGTAGCTGTTATAGCCGGACCTGATACATCGCTTCCAGGGAGAGATAGATTGTCAGGTTACAAAAAAGCCTTAACAGATCATAATGTAGAAATTAGAGATGATTACATAGTATATGGTGACTTTAAAATCAATACAGCGTATGAAAAGACAAGAGAATTGATGAGTCTTGATGAACCACCAACTGCAATTTTTACATGTAACAACAAGACAACATTAGGTGCGCTAAAGTACTTTACAGAACGTCATGTAAAGATTGGCCGTGATATTTCTATATTGGGATTTGATCAGATAGAAACATTGAAATTGATAGATTATCCTTTATCAACGATTGAGCGTGACGCACAATTCCAGGGTCGAGAGGCCATGAAGTTATTGATTGATAAACTAAAAACTAAAGAGTCCAAAGGTAGTAGGAAACATATATACGTTCCTTACAATATAGTTTTACGAGGTTCAGAAAAGATAACATAGGGCTTGTGACTCCATTTTATGGAGCATAGCCCATAATTTAAAATTTTATATGAAACCGGTACCACATTTTCGGAATTATATGTAGAAAACGATTTTGAAATTAATAAATGAAATCCGATTTTAAAATTTGTATATAAAATCTGATTTTAAATATATGCATAACAATTTAATGATTTAAGTACTTAACACGTGTTTAGTAATTAGTTAGGAGGAGATAATGAATATTGCAAAAATGATTGATCACACAATGTTAAAGGCTGACGCTACACAGGAAACAATAAAAAGATACTGTGATGAGGCCAGGGAATATGGATTTGCATCTGTATGTGTCAATACATGTCATGTTCCATTTGTTGCAAAAGAGCTTAAAGGAACGGATGTTAATGTATGCTGCGTTGTAGGTTTCCCTCTTGGAGCCATGTTGACTGCCGCCAAGGCCTTTGAAGCAAAAGCTGCTGTAGAAGCAGGTGCTGATGAGGTGGATATGGTGATAAATGTAGGCGGTATGAAAGACAAAAATTATACCTTGGTAAGAGACGATATCAAGGCTGTTGTAGATGCTAGTAAAGGAAAAACCGTAAAGGTAATTTTGGAGACATGCCTTCTGACAAAAGAAGAGATAGTAAAAGCATGTGAGCTTTCCAAAGAGGCTGGTGCAGATTTTGTCAAGACTTCAACAGGATTTTCTACTGGTGGTGCGAATGTAGAAGACGTAGCTCTTATGAAAAAAACTGTAGGTGATCACATGAAGGTCAAAGCAAGTGGTGGAATTAGAACCTATGAGCAGGCAGTAGAGCTTATAAATGCCGGAGCTGATCGTATAGGAGCCGGCAATGGTGTCATTTTACTTAAGTGATCGGTATTGGAAGGTATAAAAATGGGAAAGAAAATTACTGTTTTTGGAAGTTTTGTTGTTGATTTAATGGGGAGAACACCTCATTTACCTGTACCAGGTGAGACAGTAAAGGGCAATGTCTTTAAGATGGGACCTGGTGGAAAAGGTTTTAATCAGGGAGTTGCAGCACATAAGGCAGGCGCAGATGTATCTATGGTGACAAAACTTGGAAAAGATACATTCGCAACAGTTGCACTAGATACTATGAAGTCATTAAAGATGGATACGAAATACGTTTTCCAGACTGAGGATGCAGAGACTGGTGCAGCGCTTATCATGGTAGATGAAAAATCTAGTCAAAATGAGATTGTTGTTGTATTAGGAGCATGTAACACAATAACAGATGACGAAGTTGAATCACTCTCAAATTTACTTGAGGAGTCTGATTACCTGTTGACCCAATTAGAAACAAATGTATCAGCAGTTGAAAAGGTTGTTGATATCGCCAAAAAGAAAGGTGTAAAGGTCATACTCAACACTGCCCCGGTTCAGCCAATAAGTGATGAGCTTTTATCAAAGATAGACCTAATCACTCCAAATGAAGTAGAGGCTGAAACATTAACAGGCATACCAGTAACCAATGAAGAGAATGCAGGTAAGGCGGCAGATTGGTTCTTTGCAAAAGGTGTAAAAGAAGTCCTCATAACTTTGGGCGGCAGAGGCGTTTATATTGCAACAAAAGATAAACGCGGTATTATCCCGGCCTTTAAAGTTGAGGCCATAGATACAACGGGAGCAGGAGATGCCTTTAACGGTGGTCTTGTGACAGCATTAGCAGAGGGTAAGGATATATGGGATGCCTCAATATTTGCAAGTGCTCTGGCAGCATTGTCTGTTCAAAAGATTGGAACAACACCTGCTATGCCTTCAAGAAGTGAGATTGATGAGTTTTTAGCTGAACGTAAGGAGGAACTGAAATGATCAAAGAGGGGATTTTTCATCCGCAGTTGCTGAGAGTATTAGGCGAGCTTAGACATCGTGATACTTTGGTTATAGGTGATGCAGGACTCCCTATACCTAAGGGAGTGGAGAGGATAGATTTAGGTTGGAAAGCTGGAAGCCCGGGATATCTTGAAGTACTTGAAGAGATACTTAAGTATCTGGTGGTTGAGGAAGCGCTTTTTGCTGATGAAGCAAAAACAGTATCACCAGAATTCCATAAAAAGGCTCTTGCATTACTTCCAGAAGACGTAAAAGTAAATTATGTTCCTCACTCTGATTTAAAGAAAGAAAGCGAAAAGGCAAAGGCAATCATCTTAACTGGAGAATTTACTGGTTATACAAATGTCATTCTTACTTGTGGCTGCGCTTATTAACAGAGGTGGCAAATGAGCGAGTGTGTATTAAAAATAGAATCAGTAGTAAAAACTTTCCCGGGAGTTGTTGCTCTTAAGGATGCACATCTTGATATCAAAAAAGGCGAAGTACACGCAATATGTGGTGAAAATGGTGCAGGAAAATCTACATTGATGAAGATCATAGCGGGAGCCCAACCGTATACTTCCGGACATATGTATGTCGATGGTAAAGAAGTGGTTTTTCATTCCACAAGAGATGCTGAGAAACATGGTATAGCTATGATCTATCAGGAATTCAATATGGTTCCTGATCTGACAGTAGCTGAAAATATGTATCTTGGCAGACTCCCACTAAAATCTATGGGAAAAGTGGATTGGGACAAGCTTTTCAAAGATGCTAAAGCGACATTGAATCGTCTCAAGCTAAAGATTGATTGCAGAACAAAGGTAAAAAATCTTAGTGTGGCCGAAGCTCAAATGACCGAGATTGCAAAATGTCTTACTATAGGTGCCAAACTTATCATTATGGATGAACCTACTGCAGCATTGACAGACGAAGAAATCAAGGTTCTTTTTGAAATTATTGCTGATTTAAAGAAAAATGGGATTTCCATAATCTATATATCTCATAGGATGGATGAGATTTTTAAAATCTCAGACAGGTTAACAGTATTTCGAGATGGTTGTTACATATCCACAAAAAACATTGATGAAACAAATTATGCAGAGGTTGTTTCACTAATGGTCGGACGCAGCGTAGATACTTTATATCCAAAACGTGATTATAAGATGGATGAGGTAGTCTTTGAGGCAAAAAATATCAATGGACGTGGAGTACATAATGTAAACATTGATCTTCATAGGGGAGAGATTCTGGGTATATCAGGGTTGATGGGCTCAGGTACTATAGAACTTTCAAAGATGATCTATGGTGCAATACCTATGGAGTCAGGAGAGATATTTGTTAATGGAGCAAAGGTAGATACTGGGAGCCCTAATAAAGCTATAGCCAGCGGTATAGGATTAGTTTCTGATGATAGAAAAAGAGAAGGTCTTGTTTTAGGTAGAAGCATACGAGAAAACATTACATTATCATCACTTAAAAAGTTTACCAAAGGCATTCAGATAAAGAAGAATGATGAGAATCGTGCAGTAGATGATGAGATAAAGAAGCTTAATATCAAGGTAAGCAGCCCATCTCAGTTGGCAGGAAGACTAAGTGGAGGAAATCAACAGAAAGTTGTATTTGCAAAATTACTTGAAACCGATACTTCAATTTTGATTCTGGATGAACCGACAAGAGGAGTTGATGTAGGCGCCAAGGCAGAAATATACAACATTATGGATCAGATGACAAAAGAAGGAAAAAGTATCATCTTAATCTCAACAGACCTTCCAGAAGTTATAGGAATGAGCGATAGGGTTATTATCATGCGAGAAGGATATCGTGTTCTTGAGTTAAAAAAAGAAGAGTTGACTCAGGAAAAGATTCTCGCCTATGAATCGGGAGGAGTAAATGAATAAACAAAATAAAAAAACACTGATCACACAGATAAATATTTATAGATCAGTACTGATTCTATTATTTATATGTATTATTGCAACTATTTTATCTGAGAATTTTCTTAGTCTTAGTAATTTGTTTAATGTCATTAGGCAGGTTGCTGTGGGAAGTCTGGTTGCATGTGGAATGACCTTTGTAATCCTTACTGGTGGTATCGATCTTTCTGTAGGATCTATTGTAGGTCTGACCGGTGCACTTGCTGCTGGTGTAATGAAATCAACTGATAACATGATTTTAGCCATATTAGTAGCTATGGCAGTCGGAATTCTCTGCGGGATGATAAATGGATTTTTCGTAGCGCAGTGCGGTATTCCAGCATTCATTGCCACATTAGGAATGATGACATTATTAAGAGGATGTGTTCTTGTATATACACAGGGTTCACCGATAGCTGTTAAAAATGCTGTTTATAAAATGATAGGAAAGGGAAATGTATTAGGCATTCCTATTCCGATCATTATGGTCATAGTGTTCTTTTTGATCGGACATTATATATTAACACAAACCCCCTTTGGAAGAGCTGTATATGCACTTGGTGGAAGTAGAGAGGCTGCACGTCTTGCCGGTATACGTACAAAGGCAACCGAATGGATGGTATACACAATCAATGGTTTTATGTGTTCTATTGCAGGAATCGTTTTGACATCCAGACTCGCTTCAGCACAGTCAACTGGAGGAGAAGGGATAGAAATGGATGCAATAGCTGCAGTAATCCTGGGTGGTACAAGTCTCAGTGGCGGTAGTGGATTTATCCTTCCTACAGTAGTAGGTGCGATCATAATGGGTATAATTGATAACCTTTTAACTTTGATGAAGATAGATCCTCATGCTACTAATATCGTGAAAGGTGCTGTAATTTTACTGGCTGTATTAGTTGATAAGAAGGTAAATGAACTGTCTGCAAGAGCAGAAGCGTAAATAATAATCTATAAACAAACCCATTTAAGGGGAGGAGAAATATTCTTAATAAGGAGAGAAAAAATGAAAAGAAAACTTATTGCAATGGCAATGGCAACAACAATGGTAGCAACACTTATGGGATGTTCTGCTGGTACAAAGACCACAGATGCAGGTGCAGCTACTCAAGCGGCGTCAACAAAAGCCGCAGAGGATAGTAAGGCTGATACGGAAGCTGCCGCAGGGACAGAGGCTGCTGCTGGAACAGAGGCTGCTGCCGGAACAGAGGCAGCAAGTGGAGATGTTATGATCGGACTTTCTATGAATACTCAAACAAATCCATTTTTTGTTTCTGTACAGCAGGGAGTAAAGGATGCGGCATCTGAGCACGGAATAGAAATTGTTGCTACAGACGCTCAGGATGATCCTGCTGTTCAGGCAAAGGATATTGAAAACCTGATTTCTATGGGACCAGCCGCTATTATTGTTGATACTTGTGACTCTGATGCCATCATCCCTTCTATTGAAGCATGTAATGAAGCAGGTATTCCTGTATTTACTATGGATAGAAAGTCTAACGGTGGAGAGGTTGTTGCTCATATCGGCTATGATGCTATTAAGTCTGGTGCTATGGCGGCTGATTATCTTGCAACTGCTTTAGGTGAAAAGGGAAAAATCGTTGAGCTCCAGGGAATCATGGGAAGTAATGTTGCTCAGGACAGACATCAGGGATTTTCTGAGGAAATAGCTAAGTATGCAGATATGGAAGTAGTTCAGTCAGAAGTAGCAGATTTTAACAGAGCAACAGCAATGAGTGTAATGGAAAACATTTTGTCAGCAAATTCTCAGATTGATGGATTATATGCTGCAAATGATGAAATGGCACTTGGTGCAGTAGAGGCTATAGAAGCTGCAGGAAGACTGGATGAAATAACCATTATCGGATGTGACTGTATAGATGATACAATAGATGCAATGAAAGAAGGTAAAATCGAGGCATCTATTTCAGAGCCACCATATGGTTTAGGAGTATCTATTCTGGAAACTGCATATAAGTATTTAAATGGCGAGCAGGTATCAGCAAGTGTCATCCTTGGAAATCAGGTATTAGAGGCTGCTGATGCAGGAAACTATGATTCTAAGAGAGAAGTTGAGATAGTAAGCCAGGAGTAATATATAATTGTATGATCAATTACCATAACTTATAATCTTAGAGTAAGCCACCTGTATTAACGGGTGGCTATTAATAATTTTATACTATTGTTTTACAATGACGGCGCGGTTTTCTGCGCCGACTTTTTATACAGACTGCTTTTTACATATACCGTGTAAAAAGTGATTAAAATTAATCTAAATAATAACGTGAATTAACAAAAGGAGGCGTTAAGATTAGTGCGACAGCCCTTTAATAAAAAAATCTTTTATCACAAAGCATCTTTAAATAACTGTTTAAGAACGTCTGCGGGTGCTTTTTCCTGAAGTAAATCCGGATCGGAGATGCGGCCCCCATTTTCACTTACATCCCATCTGAATCTACCAGCTGTATCGCCCTCAAATGAAAAATAAACTTCAGGATCGCATAGTTTAATTGGATACCTTTGATACCATTCAGGATAGTACTTTGACATATAATAATCTGCAAGTTTATAAGCATCACAACTCTCTGTTTTTCCTACTGCGCTGATCTGAACACCGCCTCCAGGCTGACCAGTCCTACTCATAGATGGCGTTGAATGAACGATGACAACACTACCGTCGCTGCATGTGCCGAGAGACATCCAGACATGGCCATTAATGCTCATTATGTCTCCAGGCTTCATCTCATATCCATTTTGTCCATCTGGCATTATGACATCCTGTGTCCACTCACCCAAACCTTTCTTTGACAGGCGCAGTGCAGTACCAGTAGAGCCACCAAAATAGCCCTCTTCTCCGTCCTTAATATCAAAAGTATTATATAAAATCCATCCTATATAACCCGAACAGTCAAGGCCGGCATAATAGTATTCATTAAATCCGCCGTAAGGATAATAACTGTGTTCAGGATCGGATAGTTCCTCATTACCGTCTTTTTCCTTATAAGTATAATCCGCATCATTCATATTGAAAAATCTAACCCATTCAGGAGATACGCCTATTGTCCGTGACTGTACACCTATGGCTGAGTCCTGCCAGTTCCAGCCTCCTCCATAAATATACAGTGTCGTACCAACCGGCATTAATGCTGTCTTAAGTAAATTAGTAAGTGTCAGATCGCCAGGAGTGCCGACCACAACCGGAGAATAATTAACATCATTTTCTTGTATTTCTACGGCTTCTGTAACTACTCCATCATTAATGGTGACATTATAACGATACCCCTCCTTTAGTACATTTTGGATTGGATAATCATAGTTTCCATCTTTATCTTTCGTTCCATTTGACACTCTATAAATCTCCTCATTGCCGTCTACATCAAATCTGTATTGGAAATCATCCTTATTGTCCTTATTTGTCTCCTCTAGTCCATAGTCTTTAACTCCTAGATAAACAGCCTCTTTCACTATGTTTTCACCCCTGTTTTTTGTACAACCAGAAATCAAGCCCATGATAAATATCATGAACGACACGATAACTATCCCGTTTCTTATCTTTGGTCGATGAACATTATTTTGTTTTTTCATATACTATACACCCTATTAATTCCTATATTAGTTATAACGACTTGTATTTCATATCATATATTCTATTTCCATTTGAAACAAAATAACATATGTTTAATTAAAAAAATCCTTACAGAATGCTACCGATGAACTAATACATAAAGGCTATGCTCTAAATGCACATAAGTGATAGTGAAAATAAGGCGCGACAAAATTTACCTTGATTATGGAGTTATAGTAAATGACGAATCTACATAACTTTTTCAAAATCTAGGCGATTCTCGCTTTTTCAATTCCTACGGTAAACTTACGCTGTCAAGCGCCCAGGAAGAATCTTTATGTAGGACATCCACATTGTATCCGTTAATTTATAGAAGGAGTTTAAGAGATACCTTTTATGCTTACCACCAAAAACTTAATACCCCCAAGGCATCGGACTCTCTTATTTATACAGAAGGAGTGGTAATCTGCAAAACAGATGAAGATCTTCCAAAGAGGATGCCGAAGAACTATTGGGTAAAAGTAGATGTAATAACTATTGCAGCACCAGATCTTAGGGCTAAGTCGAACATTCATGTCCCAGTAATAGGAGGCGGAACTTATATGCATGATGCAGAGCTTTTTGGATATCATGTTAAACGCGCTATTCATATGTTCACCTGTGCAGCTGCAAAAGGAGCTGATGTATTAGTTCTTGGCGCATTTGGTTGTGGTGCTTTTCAAAACAATCCTGAAGTAGTTGCCAGAGCTTACGTGACAGCAATTTCAGAATTTCCAAAAGTCTTTAAAAAGATAGAGTTTGCTGTTTATTGTTCACCTCGTGATATGAGAAATTATCAGATCTTCGAGAAAATATTAGGTAGATAATGGATATAGGTATATACATATGAATTTTTTTGGAGACCTTACAAATGAAGAGATAGAACGTTTCATGCAAGCTGTGAGAGAAGATAATACACACAGTATCAACAAATCTGGCAACAAAAAATTAAAATATGAGTTTCCAGTATGTAACCATACTAAGGATCTTTCTGAAGAGAACATAGGATATACTATTGGAGTTACATCTGATGGAGTGCCTTTTGAAGCAGAAATATTACCGATAAAGATAATATGAGTGTTTCTGTCATCATACCTGCCATCTTTGATAATATACGTAATATAAGCAAGAATCTCAAAGAAGAAGGCAATATCCTTGAATTTATAACTGAATCAGAAAAGATGGACAACAGTATTCTTGATATTGGCATGGTCGACGATGGAGAAGAAAAGGATCATGCTGTTTTAGAGAAATATGTGGAGTTTCTAGATAAGGCAGGAATTGTGTCATTTGCAACCAACGTACTAAATGGAACTGTTCTATATAGGACAGATATACTTGGAAATCCTCTTGCTAAGATAATTGTCACATTAAAGATTTCTGGGCTTATACCAATCTAGAAATCAGGGATTTTGAAAAGGACAATGATGATACAAGCAATAGGATTATAGATATGAAAAAGCATCTAAAAAAAATTATCTTAAATGACCAGTTATGAAGATACGCAGGTTACCATAGTTAAGATTATCATATATTCCCTAAATATTTAACACTACATTGTTCATTGCTGCAGTTCATGAATACATTTTCTATTGTTGCAATAAGAGCGATCATAACTGCGTCAATTTTTAGTATTAACAAAGTATAGTAAAGGTGTAGATAACATGTATGAAGACTTTCTGAAAACAATTTATGACAAGATATCTAAATACTTAGATGAGCATGAACTTCCGAAGACATATTATAATGTTTTCTCCGTTTTAGAAGTTGAGAACAAAGAAGTGATAATGTGCAGAATGCTTTGTGACCTGCTGAATCCTGTTGGTCAACATAAAAAAGGTGATGTATATTTACGCACATTCTTAAAACAAGTTTTAAATATAAATGATCAGCGCATAGAAGAATATGTAAAGGATGCTTGTGTTTACAAGGAGTATCCGATAATAGATCATTATAGGAGGACAGAACGCAGGATAGATATTGTCATATGTAATGATATTCATTTTATACCAATTGAAGTGAAAATCTTTGCTGAAGATCAGAAGTCACAGTGTTATATATATCAAGAATATGCTACAAAATATGATAAAGATGCTATAGTTTATTACCTTACTCTTGATGGTAAAGAACCATCGGAATATAGTAGAAAAATTGAGCAGGATGGTAAGGAATCAATACTGCCACTTGATAAAATTAATATGATTTCTTTTTCTGAAGATATTACGGGATGCCATTCTGTTGTGCAATACTAGCATGTATACTTGGTTCAATGGGAATAATTTAAATATATAAATGGAAGGACGACAACAATGGTTGCAGATTATATTATTAGAGGCGGTCGTGTTATGGACCCCAGAACTGGAACGGATGAAATAAAAGATGTTGTAGTCAAAGGAATGCACATAATCGATCCAGGAAATGAAGCTGTAGAATGCAAACCATCTCAGATTATTGATGCCAGAGACATGATCGTGACTCCTGGTTTGATAGATTATCATACGCATTTGTTCCATTCTGGAAGTAGTATATGTATACATCCTGACATGATGATATCTCAGGGCACAACAGCTGCTGTTGATGCAGGAAGTGCCGGAACTTCAAACTACAATGCTTTTAAAAGCAGCGTTATTGATAATTCGCAGATGCATATTAAAGGATATCTTACTGTATATGGCGGAGGTCAACTCGATCCTAAGTTGGTAGAAGATTTTAATCCAGAACTATATAATGTTGAAAAAATGGAACGTGTAATAGAGCAGAATCGTGATAACATTTTAGGATTAAAAATACGTCTGTCAAAAGGTGTCGTACCTGAAAACACAGGGGCAGATTATTTGAAAGCAGCTGTTGAGCTTGCAGACAAACTTGAAGAAAAATTAAAAATGAAACTACGTGTCTGCGTCCACACTACAAATCCTCCAGTCAGCACAAATGAACTGGCAAACTGTCTCCGTGCAGGAGATATATACACTCATTGTTATCAGGGTCAGGGCAATACTATAGTGAAAAAAGATGGTTCTATTGAAGATGGAATACTGAATGCTCGTAAGAGAGGTGTGATTTTTGATTCTGCTAATGGAAAGGGTAATTTTGGTCTAGAAACTGCAAAGCAGGCAATTAAAGCAGGTTTCTTACCTGATGTTATTTCATCAGACCTGACAAACGACAAGTTTAATATGCCTCCGTATGCAAAGAATCTTCCTTTAATCATGTCAAAGTACTTAGCTTTAGGTTTGAACATGATGACTATATTGAAAGCCGTAACTGAAACTCCAGCAAAGCTCATGGATATGGAAGATAAAATAGGCACATTAAAGCCAGGAGCTTATGCGGATATCGCCATCTTTAGCCTAAAAAAGAAGCATTATATTCAAAAGGATTTTTGTGATACAGAGCTTCCATGTGATCAAATATTAGTACCACAATTCACAATGATAGGCGGAGAAATACAATTTTGCCAATCAGATTTCTGGTTGTAAACCACATTTTAATATGTACCTCCAAAAAACAGTTTGTCTAATTTATATGAAACAAACTGTTTTTTGGGTGTTATTGTATCTATATTTAATTCTATTTCTCTCCATTTTTGAACTTATAGCGAGAGGAATATATTACATATTATGGTAAAAAATACGTTCTAGTTAATATTTCATTTATATATCATCTACTTTCAAAAACCAAAAAACTTTCTCCGCATAATTATATCGTCAATTAATACACGACGTAAGAAAGGAGAAAAAGTAGTATGATTCACTTTAAGCATGGTATTAGAAAAAGTGTATCACTTTTATCAGCCGTATCTGTCCTTTTGGGAACAGGTATGACTGCCGCATCTGATAACTCAAATGGGATTGAAACTAAAAAAGAAAAAGATATCACATATGTAACTGGTATCTCAGCAAATGATGTGACAAATGGGGTAGTAACTATTCCTGACTCTTTGGGAGACAGAATTTTCAACACTTAACCTAAATAATGTGTCTTCCGTCTATCCTCTTACATTTGCTGGTGCAGAAATAGATGATCTGATAATAGGTCAAGATCTTGTTAATGAATCCCCCGATGTAGCAGAGCCATCAGACATACTCTATGGTGCAAATATCAGACATTTCACAGCAGAAGGACCTTTTGAAACAAATCCTGACGGCTCAATTCTTCAAAGAATGGACGTATTTTGAAATTTTCCTGTGATCTTTCTTCCATATCTCAGGATGAACTATCATCTTACACCAGTATCTCACCTTTTGCCTTTACAACAATGTCACAATATGAATCCATTTTCACCGGAACTGCCGGATGGAATGACAGATAAATAAGTTATGACGATGTTAAAGGTTCTTTTAATGAAGGTGATGCAGCTCTTAATGTCTTGTCTTCACTTTTATATAGAATAGTCACTGACGGAACACATGAGCCTTCCGAAATAAAAGGTATTGATGGGACCATATTTACAGAAGAAAAAATATCGGCATACAGAAATGCTCTTTTAAATGCCATACAGAATGACGATACAGAGAGAGGAAATATTTCATTTTCGCCTGATGAAGATATTGTATTTACGGAAACTGATGAAGGAAAATTCATATCAAACGCTGTAAAGATCAATTCATCCAATGGAGAAGAATATAAACTTAAGATAGTTTCTCAAGGTATAACTGTTAATGACGGAGACACATTTTTATCCGGTACCACTGTACAGTTCCTGAGTGACACTGATTCTGCAGAGATCGATCTTACAACAAATGATGTAAAAATAAGCTTCTACAAAACTGATTCAGCACACCATAATGTTCTATCTACTAAAATTACAGATATAGATCATAAAATACCTGTATCCAAAAAGGAAACTCAGGATAATGAAATCACCATAAAGTAGATATAACGAATGGCAAAGAACTTCCTGGGGCAGAACTTATAATAGAGGATTCAGATAAAAATGTAATTGATAGCTGGATCTCTACTAAGGAACCTCATGTAATAGAAGATCTATGCGATGGAATATATTATCTTTACGAAAAATCTGCACCTGACGGATACGAAAAAGCAGAGAAAATCGAGTTTGAGGTTAAGGACGGTGAAAATGAAGTAACCGTTACAATGAAAGATGAAAGATCAGTAGTTGAGACCACTGAAAATAATAATGACGAAACTATCCTTTCAAGCGAAAGTACTGAAGAACAGGAGACCACTGTTCAGGAAACTACAGAAGCAGAAACTACAACGCCCGAAACAACCGCACAGAATGAAACTGAACAGGAATCAAAAGAGCACAGAAGTAGCAGTTCAGATTCTCACAGTCATTCAAATAGTGGTGGGAGTTCTGTAATAGGAAGAGGACTTGATTTTAACAAACGTCGTGTTTCAACAAAAACTGTAACTGAGACCGTTGTAAATACACCAGTTTCCAGCGATGCACCAAAGACCGTAAAAGGTGTTTCCAGAAGAACGACCCCGAAGACAGGTGAGAACAACGCATCTTTAATATTTGTAGCAGCTATTGTGCTCACGGCTTTATATGCTTTTGAAAAATTAAAAAGCAGATTTACAAAATAAATAGAAATAACTATTCACTTAGACTGTCTCTTGAATGTAAAACTGTATATTGACTTTTTTTTCCATTCAAAATAAGATACTTACAAGTAGACTACTTATGTTTATACTACTTGTGAGTATCTTATTTGCTTTATAATGAAGGAGCGCATAATGATAGGCCGTTCAAGCGAACTTAATATTTTAAATTCATTATATGAGAGCTCAAAATTTGAGTATCTTGTAATGTATGGTAGGCGAAGGGTTGGTAAAACAACTCTTTTACAGGAATTTGCCAATGATAAAAATGCAGTTTTTTTCCCTGCACAGGAGAAAAATGATGCACTTAATCTGCATGACTTTTCAAAAATGATACAGATGAGACTTGATGGTATATTCATTTCATCATTTGAGGGCTGGAAGGATGCTTTTGAATATATTGATAAAAGAGTTAGTGAGAGGACTCTTATCATCATAGATGAATTCCCATTTATTGCAGAAGAGAATCCTACAATAAAATCCATATTGCAGCATGCAATCGATCATTTGTGGAAGAAAAACAAGAATATATTTCTGATTCTATGCGGATCTTCAGTCAGTTTTATGGAATCGGAAATTATGGGAAGAAAGAGTCCTTTACATGACAGACAGACTTCAAGTATGGAAGTGGTCCCTTTTGATTATTACGAAAGCAGCCTTTTTTATCCTTCATATACAAATGAAGAGAAGCTGATTGCCTATGGAATTCTCGGAGGAGTACCAAGGTACTTGGAAGCATTTGATGACAGTGTTTCAATCGAAGAAAATATATCAAGAAAGATCTTAAGGAAAGGGGCATATTTGAATGAAGAACCTTCTAACCTGTTAAAGGCGGAACTACGTGACCCTAACGTATATAACAGCATTTTAAGTGCTATAGCTAGTGGAAAAAACAGAGTACAGGAAATATCTGACTACATTCATGAAGACAAGAGTAAAGTTTCTAAGTATTTAGTTACCCTGCAAACAATACGTCTTGTAGAAAAGAAGGTCCCTTGCGGGGAAGGAGAGGGAAGCCGTAAAGGTATATATAAGCTGACAGATAACTTTTTCCGTTTTTGGTTCAGGTATGAATTTACAAATAACGCATATTATGAAATGCTTGGTGCGGATGCTGCTTCAAAGGAAATAATGGATGGAATATCTGATTATATGGGAGAAGCCTTTGAAGGAATATGCATGGAATATTTTGTGAGAAAGGCCAAAAGAAAAGAACTCCCTTTCATACCATATCATATGGGAAAATGGTGGGGGAATAATGTGCATATCAAAGCACAGGATGATGTGGACATACTTATGATAGATAAAAGCGGCAAGAAAGGAATTTTTGTAGAGTGTAAATTTACAAATTCCAAAATGCCACATGCAGAGTATGAAGATTTAAAAACGGCAATGTTGGCATTTCCTAATATAGAAGAAAAGTATATGTACTTCGTCAGCAAATCAGGCTATGAAAAGTCAGTGGTAAGGCATGCAGCGGAAGATGGTGCAGTACTACTGGAACTTAATGATTTATTTGATTGATTGACTTACAGATTATTCTTTAAAAACCAAAATTTATAAAAAAAATTGTAATTTTCTAAAACTAAAAAACAATATACGCATAATATACTTGTAACTTTTTTATATGAGTCATTGTGGAGCGATACAAACGATTAAACATCGGGATTCGGCCATTATGGCTCATTTTTTATGGGCTATAACCCGGAAAGGAGACTTTTGTATCTTTCTTTTTGTGTTAAAATTAGACTGTAATCCAGTGCTTATTTTTGACAGATTTATGGGAGATAAAAATGAAAAAGAATGTTTTTTATATACCTGATGGTACTATCTCAATTGGTTCTTCTGAATATGCTAATCGCAATGACCTGGTTGAGGTATATGTGCCGGATAGCGTGAGAGAGATTGGTACTTCTGCATTCGCTAACTGTAAAAATCTAGTGAAAATACGACTGCCTCAGGGCCTTACTATAATACGTAAATCTATGTTTTCCGGATGTTCATCACTTAAGTATATAAATATTCCATCATCTGTTCAAAGTATAGGTGAATGGGCGTTTAGGGGTTGTGGTGAGCTTGAGGATATTGAACTTCCTAAAACTGAGATTCAAATAGCCGCGGAAGCATTTCTTTCCTGCCCAAAACTGTCCACTCAATGATATTCTGCGGTTAATAACTACCCAGTGATACTGCTTCATTTTAAAATTTTTTTTGAAAAGATTTAGAAACATGGTACATTTAATGTAACAGAGTTGCAAGGTGCGAATAACACTTGGGACCAGGCCGAGTGTTGAGCTTGGCTTTTTTACTTTATGGAGATTCTATGAGGAGTAACTGAAAAAATGCATACAGTAAAGAAATATATAGTTGTTTAATTAATAGGACTTTCTTTATTATCAATACTATTAGGCTGACTGATTTCATAGATGCATAGTACAAAATCTTATAAATATTCAAAAGTTTTCACAAAGAAAGGTTTGATATATGAAAGAACTGTTTCAAATTGGAGAAATATCCAAAATATTCCATCTACCGGTTAAAACTATAAGATATTACAGCGATTTAGGTATTTTGCCTCCTGCATATATAAAATCCGGAGACCGGATATAGATATTTCTCTGTGAACTTCCAAAATTTTTGTGCAACTAGCGATGGATTGTAAACAACCAAACGGTCAAAACCCCTTGAAAATACTGGAATAATCCGCATTTTGAGGTTGAAAAGATGCGGATTATTTGTTATACTATATATAGTCGTAAATACTACTATCGAAACGAGGAAATCTTATGTATCTGGACTATACTGTTGAAATACCGGAAGCCAAGGGAAAAATAACCTATCGTGAGAAGAATGGAGCTACCTACGTGTACTATGAGTATGACCGTGTTTATGATGCAAAAAAGAAATATACAACGGTGAAACGCAGGACTATCGGAAAGGTTGTTGAAGACGATCCCACAAGGATGAG
>Ga0256405_10006726_pt1 | contig 18076 bp, 11 predicted proteins | sample RumenRJG_02DNA_FD_189096 | JGI IMG/M metagenome (GOLD analysis project Ga0256405, IMG submission 189096) | Bovine rumen microbial communities from Lethbridge, Alberta, Canada - RJG_02 | ecosystem: Host-associated > Mammals > Digestive system > Stomach > Rumen | place: Canada: Alberta... | reverse complement strand
TCGCATCCGATCCGCACGCCCTGAAGAAGTCCCTGCATTTCCTGATGCTCTCAGTTGAGACGAAGTCGCCGACCAGGAGTACCGACTGAAGCGATGACAGATCAGGCTTTATGATCGCCAGATCAAGGAAATCGATCAGAGCTGAGAAGTAGACCAGGTTGGTAGCGTGATAATATTCGACAGCAGCGATGAGATTGAACCAGATTATGACTGTCGGCAGTGTCACCAGGTTCCCTCCGTTGGCCAGAGGCGTCAGTGTCCCTATGAATTCAGCACCTCTGAACAGCGTGCCGTGCGCCAGTGATTTCATCCTCGTACCCTTCGGTGCGGTCCTGCCGCTCACAGTATGCCTGCGTAGCGACTCATTGATCGCGCTGTCAGAAAGCGGCACCGGCTTAGGGACTCCCTCGGTGGTTCCTGAAGTGTGCACGATAACTGCCGCTTCATCAACAGCATCGTCTGCATAGCATATCCCGTGATCTCCGTACTTTTCGAGCAGTTCATCCATGAATACGGCTCCGGGTACTTCCCTCATCCGCCTGTGGTTGATCCTGCTCAGGCATTTATCCACTGTAAAGGCAAACACCCCGTTCACAGGGATATGCAGCACTATCAGATTGCGCAGCCCCATGGATCCCTTCTCGCGGAGCAGCTGCCTCAGAAGGCACGCATCTGTCAGATAGTCGACCAGTATCAGATCTGTGAGCTTCTCTTTCCTGACCACTTCCCTTAGCCTCTCAAACGTATTCTCGCTGCTGACCTGCAGCATCGAAACTGACGCTCCGGTCATGTTGAGGCCGAAGAAAGCAAAGGTCACTTCTGCGGATGCCGCACCGGTGATGCCTGCTCTCGAACCATTGCTCCCGGTGATCCCAAGCGCGGAAAAGACGCTCGCATAGCGCTCCCACAGCTCATACATCTGCAGGTAGGTATAGTCCCTGCGGCTGTCCGTGACGGCAATGAGCCTGAGATGCTCAGGATCCGTACCGTTGACTTCCTTTATGTACTGCCAGCACTTCTGGTGGATGATCTCACCGCTTTCCATGCGGGCCTTTGTCTTTTTCGAGTTCATTATCCCGCTACTCTCCTGCCTTTCTCAGCCTTCCGTTCCTGTCAAAGAAGAATGTGAACAGTACGAATATGATTATGTACAGCACCAGCGGAAGCCAGAGATACATCGCCGATATCGCTGTGTTGACTGCAGGCGGCTGTGCTGTACCCTGAGCATCGAGCGCCGCGTTGAAGCCTGCAAGCGAAAGGGAGAATCCGAAAATCACGCTTCCTATTCCCTGACCGAGCTTGAGGGATCCGGAGATGCCTGCAGAGCCGATACCCGCCTGCAGCTTCCCGGACTTTTCTCCGATATCCGTTATGAGGACCGCAAATATCCCCGGTATCATCGCGCGGTAAAGCCCGTTGCCGATGCCTCCCATGATAAGGAATACACTCAGCGCCGGCACGGATGATGTCAGGCCGAAGCCGGGAATTCCGGCAGCGGCTATGACTATTCCGGCTGTATATACATGTCTCATGCCGAATCTCTTCATCAGAAACGGCGTTATGAACTGCGCTGCCAACGAGGCGCCCATGTTGAAGGAGGTAAGCCATGCCACCTTGCCCATGTCGCCCATGATGTAAAGCGCGTAATACGTCGCGCCCGTCATCCTTGTCTGCAGTATGATATAGCACAGGAAACTGCATAGGACCATTATCAGCCAGTCTCTGTCGAGCAGCACCTGTCTGAGCCCTGCGAGCTTTTCTTTTATCCCTGCCTGTTCTTTCTTATCTTTTGATGACCCGGAGCTTACGTTCTCCCTAGTGCATGCGACCATGATCACGGTCAGAACGATGAACACCAGGCCAGTCACGATCACAGCGCCGGAATACGCCCGCTGCGTATTCTGGTTGCCCGGAACGTCCGTAAACCTTTCGAGAAGTCTGACGAAAATGACGTTTCCGCACATCAGACCCAGATTCATCATTACCGACTGGATGTTGCCGAGCAGCCCCTGCTCCATCGGATCCTCCGTCATGAGAGGCACCATGGAGTAATTCGATATCTGGATGAATGTTCGTATCACCGTGTTGACCAGATTGTATGTTATGAAGACATAGACATATCTGACCGCGCCGGGCCACTGAGGCGGAACATAGAAAAGCAGGAACATCGAGACCGCGTAAGGCAGGCTCATCCTCAGGAGCCACGCCCTGGCCTTGCCGAACCTTGACCTAGTATTGTCTATGATATTTCCTATGACGATGTCTGAAATGCCGTCGAACACTCTCGAAACAGCCATGATGAGCGATACCGCCGCCACATCAAGGAGGGCGACATTCGTCATGTACATCGTCAGATACGTCGTTGTCAGCGCTCCGATAAGCGCCACTCCGATGTTCCCCAGCCCATAGCCTGTACTCTCGACCCAGAGCTTCCTATCTGGCATTTTCGAGTTCATCCGGCAGTCCCCTTTCATCGGCAAAAGTATTTTCGTAAACAGACAGCTTTATATCCCTGAGGCTCCCGTCTTCTCTGACCGGAATGACTCTGAATCTGTATCCGTCAACTTTGCCGGTCGCTATCTGATGGATATCCACCTTGCCCGAGGCATTGTAAGGTATCTCGTCTGTGATGATGCACTCCATCGGAAGGTTCGTATCCTTTATCGCACCTTCTGTGATGAACGCTCCCTTGAGAGCATCTGTCACGGCCTTCTGCGCATCAGCCGCCTGCATCACCGGCTTGACATACAGCACCGGCACGGTGTCCCGGAGCCTCTTGTCATATCCCGGCACAAGACCGCAGCTTTCTATCTTAGGCTGCGCCGATACAGCTCTCTCCACAAGGCCTGCGTCAAAGCGGACATTGCTGTTATTGACAAAGAACTTGTTCATCCTGCCGCAGTAGTAGAACTCACCGTCCTCTCCTGTCCTGACAAGATCATATGTGTTCAGATACTTTTCTCCGTCTATCTCTTCAAGTTCGAAGAAGACCTTGTCGTCTATGCGCCCGCAGCTCACCGCCGGTGAGCACATGTACATGACGCCTGTCGCCGGTCCGTCCGCGGGATCCAGGAACACTTCCTTTTCCTCATCATATAGTTTTATCTTTATTCCTTTGAACGGCCTGCCGATACCGTCATCGGTCCTGTCTGAAGACGAGAGCAGGCATGCTCCTCCCGCTTCGGAAAGCCCATATCCGATGCATACTCCGGCCTTTGAACCGCATCTTCTGAGATATCTGTTGAATCTCTTTCTCGCGTCGACGGACGCGTACGAGCCTCCCAGGAACACGAATTCCACAGCCGAAAGATCAGGCCTTACCGGCACCCTCATCATCATCTCCATGAACATCGGTCCGCCGAACAGCACATTCACACGGTAATAGGTCAGCGCTCTTAGTCCGTCCATGTCCATAGCCATCCTGCCCCTAGGAGGCATGATCGCGACCCTGCCCCCGAACGCAAGCGGAAGCAGCAGCTCGTCGCAGAGGACATATGCCGATCCCATCTCCATAGGGATGATGGTCGATGCCCTTCCCCTGAGAGATCCGAATCTGCTGTCGGCAAGCATTCTTGCCGATGTCTCGTTGAGGCCCCTGTCCGACATAGGCACAGGCTTGTTGGCCCCTGTAGTCGTGCCGGAAGTATGGGTGATCATCGCATCATCACGCATGTCTTCAGACAAATCGATCGGGTATGCTTCGTATTCTTTAAGAAGTTCGTCCATGAACAGAATGCCGTCGATCTTTTTGAGCTCCCTGTACCTGCGAAGTCTTTCTCTCTCCTCCCACGGCCAGGCGAATTCGCCCATTACCGGAACATGGATGACGATCACATTGCGTATGCCAAGATCATCCTTTTCCCTGGCGAGCCTGCGCAGATACCCTGCGTCAAGATCAGCGTCATTCAGTATGACATCCGTTATGTTTTCGTTTTCGTTCAGCCCCTTCAGCCTGATGATGCTGTTGTCCCCGAACTCAAGCGCCAGTGAGACAGACGCCCCGGTCATGTTAAGGCCAAAGAGCGCAAAGATGACCTCCGCTGCAGGCGTGCTTCTCAAGTGTACTCTCGTCCCGTTCTTTCCGGTCATGCCGAGAGCCGAAAATACCTCCGCATAGCGCTCCCATTTGCGGAACATCTTCCTGTACGTATATTCAGTCCTTCCGTCGACTATAGCCACGGAAGCCAGCCTTTCCTCGCTGTAGGAGTTGAGCTCCTTTATGAACTGCCATGACTTCTGCCCGATTATCTCTCCGCTTTCGATGCGTTTATTGATCCTGTCCAGAGCCTTCTGCTCTTCTTTGCGTCTTTTTTCTTCCTTTTTCGCTTCTTCGGTCTGCTTCTCAAACCAGACGGTCATCATGTCGATGACATCGATGCTTTCCGGAAGGTTTGGCAGTACCGCAGCGTAGGAATGTATCAGTTCATTGCTGCCGCGGTACACAAGACGCGTTCTCTTCCCGGCTTTCTTCAGAGCCTCATGTAACGACAGGGTGTATCCGTTGAAGAAGTCCCCTCTGCTCGTCGAAAGGAAGACAGGCGGCAGGTTCGATATAACCTCTTCGCATTCCGGATCGATATATTTGCGGAACTCCTTTTCTTCCCTGCTCATGCTGCATTCGAATCTGTCCATGACCCAGCCTGACAGATCGCAGCGGTCTATATAGAACATACCGCTGTGTAATCCGAGCGCCGTAAACTTGAGTGCAGGACCATCACAGCCGATGACATCGCGCAGTTTTTCCGATCTGCTCATGGCAGCGACGTACAGGGCAAGATATGCTCCGGCGCTGTCGCCTGTCATGTATACTCTTTCAGGATCGGTCCTGAAATCCTTCAGACGTCCGGATATTACATCGATTATGCTGCAGATATCCTTCAGTTCGCGGGTGACCGAAGTATCGTCTGAGAGGATATAGTCGAAAGAGAACACGAGAAAGCCGCGGCATGCCAGAGCCTTCAGATACTGTCTCCTGTATCTTCTGTCCTCTCTCACAAAGCCTCCGCCGTGTATGTCGACTATTACCGGGAGTTTTCTGCTTCCGGAAACGTCCGGCATGAAAGTTTCCATGTAAAACGTCTGCCCGTCCGGAGTCGAGCATTCCTCATCGATGACTTCCTTAGTCCCGTATTTTGCCAGCGGACTGTCTTTCTCCGGAACGGGATGCGAGTCCTGCATTTCGCTCATAGTGTCTTCGAAGGAATCGATGATCTGCCTGTACAGACCTCTTTTCAGCTCGTCCAGTATGCAGTACTCTCTGTCCTTGCCCACCGTTTTCACCTGCTTTCTATAGAGTGATCACCAGATTGTTCATTTCCATTGAAGCCATGTAGCTGACATCTTTAGCCAGTCCTGTCACGACCCTTATCCCAAGACCTGATGCAGTGTCATCCCCCGAATTCTTTTCGAGCCAGCGTATCGGATCGAAAGGTCTTCCGTCATCTCTCAGTCTGATCATTCCCGAATCATCATGATATACGAACCTGAGGTCCACACTCGCCTTCTTTCCCGAAGCATATCCGTGCTGCACGGTATTGCCGGCCATCTCTTCAATAAACAGAGCAAGCATGTTCGCCTTATGTCTGTCCGCTCCTCTTTCGGTGCAGAAGCTGCGCACTTCTTCTGAAACGTCTATGACCTCTTTTATATCGTGCATGGTCGCCTCATACAGTTCGTCAGGCTTTGCTCCGAAATCATCAGGCAGAATGAGGAAGTCCTTTGGCTTTACCGGGAGTTTTTTATTGTATACCAGCGGGACAAGCACGGTCAGCGCGAATGTAAGTATGCCGGCTGCAGCAAAGCCGATCTCTGCACCGCGGAGTCCGAACGCCTTGCCGAGTCCGACCACGCACGCGACCGGCAGCACGCCCTCCCGCATGATATCGATAAAGTAGCTCTGCCTGAGGTGCATCGTTCCCTGATAAGTTCCGCTTATCGGGAAGCTGAGAGCCATGAACATGAACTGTATTCCCCAGCACCTGATGAATGCTGCGCCCTGATCGACGGCCGCGACCGCGTCAGGTCTCACGAAGATCATCGCGAACGGTTTCGGGAATATAGCTATGAGAACTCCCAGTACGACGAATACGGCAATCGTTATTTTGACCGCCAGTGTGACACCGTGCTCGAGCCCCCTCCTGTCCTCTTCACTGTACATAAGACTGCTGAGGATAGATGTGGAAACGAACATTCCGAGCACCAGCGCGAATATGATCGAAAACGCGTTGTTGGCAATGGAAAGACCTGCTACGGCAGTCTTGTCGGCTATGGCAAGAAGGAACGCGTTGAATATGAGCGATCTCAGAGCCTGGCAGCCCATGTTGATGGCATTCGGGATACCGCGGAGAGCCACATCGCCGAGGTCTCTCATCTTCAGTCCCTCCCTTGTGAAGTGGATCACCCGGTTCTTTCTGAAGTAATGCGTCATTATAACGGCGAAGCCCACGACATTGCTGAGTGTCGTAGCGACCGCCATGCCGAACATCCCGCCGTTGAACACAGTAACGTTCAGAAGGTCGAACGCCGCGTCGGATATGAGCGTCGCTCCCATCGCCATCATGCTGCGCTTCTTGTCGTTATCGAGCATCATGATCCCCGAAAGCAGAACGGTGAAGCGCATGAACAGCAGACCCGGAGCGAATCCGCGCAGGTAATCGCTTATCATCCTGACTATCTGAGGGTCTCTCGTCCCGGCTCCCAGTACCGAGCCAAGCCACGGCGCCAGCAGAAACACCAGAAGAGCGGATATGACTGCATATACAGCCGCCGCTATCAGGACGATGCTGAACACCTGATTTACTCTGTCCTGCTGAGCCTTGCCCATGTAGCGCGTGCACATGACGCCCACTCCGCCGAGAAGTCCTCCGACAAGGTTTATCAGCATGACGACAGGATGCAGGAGTCCTGCTGCCGTTACCGCATCAGGTCCGAGGAACTGTCCGGTGACGATCCCGTCTATCATGACGCAGGCGATGCCGGCGACTATACTGATAGCGTTGGTGATCAGTATGCCCCTGAACAATTTATTCAGCAGATGAGTATCCGTTTTCATTCGTTCATTATCCTTTCGATGTCAAAGAAGAGCATGTATATCACCAGTACTGCCGCAAAGGACAGCGCAGGCACCCATATGAACATGGCGGATATGGTTGAGTTCACTGCAGCAGGCTGCACCTTGAGCGCGGCATCGAAGCCGGCCGTCGAAAGCGCGAACCCGAACAGCACGGCCCCGAGTCCGCTTCCCAGCTTATCCGACGCCGATATGCCGGCATTGCCCGTCCCCGGCCTGAACTCTCCTGTCGTCTTTTCGGTATATGCCACCAGGTCTGCTATGAGAATGAAGCTGACGCCTTTGACCAGGCCGCTGCCGAATCCGTACAGCAGGTTGAACGCCAGGAGAGGCTTTATCGCCGGAGATGTCATCCCTATGCCGATAAGCCCGGCGATCGAGGTCAGAAGCGAAGCGATGAGTACTCTTCTTTTTCCGAATCTTCCGGTCAGAGCCGGAATGATCAGCGCCGCCAGGATCTGCGGTATCATGGCCGTGAGCAGTATCTGACTCATATATCTCATGTCATGCAGTATGTACAGCGAAAAGTAAGGTACAGCCGTGGCCATAAACTGCAGCACGATATTGATCAGAATATCCATGATGATCAGTACGGCCCAGTACCTGCTCCTGACGAGCATCTTCAGAGCTGCAAAAAGTTCTTTGAGCGGAGCCTTTCTTTCACGTTCCTGAGATAACTGCACCCTCTCCCTGGTACCTGCGACCGCGATGAGCATCAACACGACAGCTGCGGCGCATACCAGGATCATGGAGCGTGTATATGCGATCTGCGTGTTCTGATTGCCGGGTTCGTCCGTAAATGCATCGAGCAGTTTTACGAACACGACGGACCCCATAAGTACGCTGACGAACCTCGTCAGATTCACTATGCTGCCGAGCAGAACGTGTTCATCTCTGTCATCTGAGATCAGAGATACCATGGAGTAATATGATATCTGAGTGAATGTGATGATGCCTGTATTCACGATATTGTATATCACGAACACGTACACATATTTGAGCATCTGAGGCATATGAGGCGGCACCCGGAAGAGCAGCATCGCAAACACGAAAAGCGGCAGGCACATGCGCAGCATCCATGACCTGGCCTTTCCGAGCTTCGATCCGGTGTTGTCGATGATATTGCCTATGACGATATCCGATATCCCGTCGAAGACCTTTGAGACGCCGATGATCGCCGAACATGCAGCCACATCGAGGAAAGCGACGTTCGTCAGATATATGAGCATGAACCCGGTAATAACTGAGGGAACGAGGCGTACGCCGATGCCGGCTGCGCCGAAGCATATCCTTTCGCCCCAGCCGGGTCTGTCAGTCTTCATAGTCATAATCGATATCAGAGGCGTCGAACATGCACTTCATGATATCCTGCATAGGGCCGGGGCCAAGAAGTCCGCCGGCAGCGCTGTGTTCTTCTTCAGGCTCTTTTTCATTTTCATCTTTTTCAGCCTTCATGCACATGAAAACGTCGCAGCCCATGCCGCAGTCCTTCTCTTCATCATCTTCTTTGTCGTCTGCCTCTCCGCAGCAGTTCTCAAAAGGCTTGAAGAAAAGACCCATTACATATTCCATGTCTTCGAAAAATTCTTTATACATTTCCGGCCTCCCTATCTGTCATCATGCTTTTTCAGTTCTTCAGGCATAGCTTTTCTGTCAGACTCGCGCATCCTGTATTCCTCGAGTCTTATATCCTTGACCACGCCGTCCTCAGTCACCGGTACGATGCCGTATTTATGACCGCGAACTCCTCCCGTGGTGATCCTGTATATATCGACCTTTCCTCCGTCGTTGTACGGTATCTCATCGGTGATCGTGACCTCGAACGGGATATATGTCTCCCTGAAGAGGTCATCATCGATATATGCGCCTATGAGGGCTTTTCTGACCAGATCGCGTGCGCGCCGGCCTTTTTCCGATGTCTGCACATACATCGACGGTACCGTATCGCGTACGGCACGGCTGAACTTCGGCGCTATCCCGCAGGCCTCGATGCCCGGCTGAGCCGCTACCGCTCTTTCTGCAAGGCCCGCATCAAAGCGCACGCCGCTGTTGTTGACAAAGTATTTATTCATCCTGCCGACGAAGTAGAACGCCCCGTCCTCTCTTGTCTCGACAAGATCATATGTGTTCAGGTATTCCTCCCCGTCTATCTCAGTCAGTTCGAAGAGCACGTCTTTTCCTATGCGTCCGCAGCTGACCGACGGCGAACATATATGAAGGACTCCTCTGCACGGTCCGTCCGCAGGATCGCGGAAGACATCCTTTTCTTCATCATAGAGTCTTACTTTCACGCCCGGCAGAGTATATCCGATCGAGTCGTCCTCCCTGTCAGGCTTTGACAGTATCACCGCGGCTCCCGCCTCGGAATTGCCGTAACCGATAGTGCATTTTGTCTCTGCCCCGCATTCCTCAAGATACTTATCGAATGTCTTTTTGGAATCCGGTGAAACATATCCGCCCCCTAAGAATACGAACTCAATAAATGACAGGTTCGGGCGAAACGGCATTTCCGCGAGCCTTTTCATGAACGGCGGCAGTGTGAATACGATATTCGGCCGGTGATGCAGAATGGCTTCCGCTGCCTTCATCTCATCGTTTGCTGCAAACGGCAGCACAGTCACCCTGCCTCCGAATGCCAGCGGCAGATTCATCATGTCATACATCGAGTAAGCTATCGAAAGTTCCATGAACAGACAGCTCGACACATTGTTCCTGAGCTCTTCGAACTGCGGATCCGCAAGCATCCTTCTCGCCGTCTCGTTGAGTCCTCTGTCGGAGACCGGCACGGACTTTCGCTTTCCGGTCGTGGTCCCCGAGGTATGGATGATGAACGCATCTTCAGACAGCTCATCCGAGAAGGATATCGGCGTTGCCTCATATTTCGCGAGAAGATCGTCCATGAACAGTACGCCCGGTGTCTTCTTGAGCTCAACATATCTTTCCATGTGTTCTCTTTCAGCCCAGCGCGGCTCCGTCCATCCGAAGCGCGGAATATGCATCACAATGATGTTTCTGATGCCGAGATCTTTCTGCTCCTTCTTCAACATGCTGAGCTGTCTGCGGGTGAGACCGATGTCCGGCAGTATGATATCCGTGATCTTCTCCCTTTCGGCCAGATCTCTCAGTCTGTCGCGGTCAGATGCCTGGTCGCGGATAAGCGATACCGTTGCTCCTGTCATGTTCAGAGCATACATCGCGCAGATCACTTCGATCGAAGGAGTTCCCTTCAGCATGACTCTGGAATGATGCTTTCCCGTGATATGCATGGCCGAGAACACTTCGGCATAATGTTCCCACATTCTGAACATCTGCCTGTATGTAAGATCTCTTTTACCGTCTGAAAGAGCAACAGAGCTCAGGATGTCATGGCTGTAAGAGTTGAGTTCCTTAATGAACTTCCAGCTCTTCTGCTCAATGATCTTTCCGTTTTCTATTCGGGCATTTATCACGTTGAGATGCTTTTTCTCGGAATCGAGTCTCTTCATGGCCTGTCTGGCTTCCTTTGCCTTGAGCTCGAAATAGTCGACCATCTTGTCCATCGCATCGATGCTTGTCGCCTTGTAAGTCGATGTGGCTACGAAGGCATGCGCCAGATCGTTATCTCCGTAGTAGACAAGATGTGACTCCCGTCCGGCATTTTTCAGCGCTTCATGGTACATGAGCGTATAGTTGTTGAGGAAGTCCCCCCTGCTCGTCGTAAGGAATACCGGCGGCAGGTTGCGGAGTATCTCATCGTTCTCCGGATCGAGATATTGCTTGAAATTATCATCCGCCATTTTATCCCCGAAGAACTGGTCTTCAAGCAGCCAGCCAATAGGATCGCATCTGTCCGTATAGAACATTCCGCAGTGAAGGCCCAGGGCTTTGAACACCATCCTGGTAGGTTCGTAGCCTATCGCTTTCTGAAGCTTCTTTGAGTTCTTCATTGCAGCCACATAGATCGCAAGATACGCTCCCGCGCTCTCCGCTGTCAGGAACACCCTTGTAAAGTCCACATTGAAGTCCACCAGCCTTCGTCCGATATAATCCATGCCCGCGCATACGTCATCGAGCTGTTCGCATGCATTAGCCCTCGGAGCCAGGCGGTACTCGATGGAGAATACGAGATAGCCTCTGCTCGCGAGCGCCCTTCCGTATGGCCTCGACATCCTGCGGTCGCCGAGCACAAGCCCGCCGCCGTGTATGTAAACTATGACCGGCAGTTCAGTATCTTCCGGAACTACAGGCTTGAAGATGTCCATCGCAAGAGGTACTTCGTCCCTGTTCATGTACGGATTGTTGAGTATGTCCTCGACTTCATATCTGACCTTCGGGCTGACCTTTTCAGGTTCAGGGGGCGTCCCGGTCTGGTGCTTCACCCTCTGGCCCTGTACGCGCTCGATCAGGATACGTATGAATTCCTTTCGCACATTGCAGCTGTTCTGATTATCCATGACTTGCTACCCTTTCTTTTACTGCTGTCTGATACTGCCGCGGGTCTAACCGAAAAACTGATCACAGCCTAGCGCGCTGTATTCAGTTTCTTCCTGTTTTGCTTTGAACTCTATTCCAGTCAGTTTTCCGTCTCTGCAGACACTTTCGACGGTATACGCTTTCCCGCCTATATATCCCTTTGTGATGAGATTCACGTCTACCTTCCCGGTCGCGTTATACGGTATATTGTCCGTTATGACGCACTCTTTCGGCAGTTTGTCCGGGTCGAATCCGTCCTGATCGCAGAAAGTCTGCATCAAAGCGTTCCTGACCTTTCTCCTCGCCCTAGCGCCGGTGCTGTCTGTCTGCACGTACAGTACCGGTATCGTATCGTAGCTCTTCTTGTCGTATTTCGGAACTACCGCGCAGGCTTCTATCCCTTCCTGTTTAGACACAGCGGTCTCTATGATGCCCGCGTTGAATTCGATTCCCTCTTTGTTCACAAAGAAACGGTTCATCCTTCCTGCATAAGTGAGGCTTCCGTCTCCCGGAGTCGACACCAGATCGTATGTGCAGATGTATGGCTTTCCGTCGATCTTCTCTGTCTCGAAGAACACCGTATCGCCTATGCGCCCGCTGCTTATCGAATCCGAAGATATATACAGGCCTCCGGTACGCGGTCCGTCATCGAGAGAATAGAACTTGCCGTCTTCCTCATCGTAGATGCGGACCTCGACTCCCGGAAGAGGGGTCCCGATCGTGTCAGCTGTTTCTCCGGAAGGATCCGGAATGATGCAGGCTCCGCCCGCCTCGGACAGTCCGTATCCGCTGACAGCCTTTACCCTGCTTCCGTGTTTTTTTATGAAGCTGTTTATCCTGTTGAGAGTATCAGGCGAAACATATGATCCGCCAAGAGTCACGAATCTGAAGCTCGAAAAATCAAGATCCTCAGGCGGACATTCCATCCATTCCTCGAACTGATTCGCGCTGGTGAGGAATATGCTGACTCCGTGATCCTTTATCGCCCTGCTGAACTTCATGTTGTACCCGCCCATAGGGACGATCACGTTCGTTATGCCCATGGCCAGCGGCGCATGGACCATGTCGATCATTCCGTACGCGGCGGTCATCTCTTTCGTCATAGCAGTGACTCCTCCATCGGAGATCTGACTGAACAGCTCGTGCTTCATCAGGCTGAGAGCTGCGGAATTCATAGCAAGATCCGAAAGAGGGATCGGCTTGTGTATGCCCTTCGTGGTGCCGGATGTGTGCGTGATGACAGCCGCCTCATCGTTTCTTTTTGAGCTGGCTGTAAAAGGAGTCGTTTCATAACGGTCCATCAGTTTGTCCATGGAAACGACATCAGGGCAGACAGAGAGTATCCTCTCATAAAGCCTGGCCTGCAGCCTTTCGAGCGGATGCGCATAAGGTCCGTCGACATTGACAGGCAAAGAAACGGCATTCCTGATCCCAAGTTCGACTCTCTTTTCCGAGATCTTCCTGAGAAGTCCCGGCCATGCGCAGGCATCTGCCATGATGATATCGCTTATTCCTTCTTTTCTTATGGCATCGCACCAGCGGTCCTCATCGTATGTATCCTCGATAGGTATCATTGAAACGGAGACGCCGAGCATGTTGAGCGCATAAAAAGCGATGATGCACTCCGCAGATATATTGCCAGTCATACCCACTCTCGACCCGTTTTTCTCGCTGATGCCGAGAGCGTTGAAAACTTCCGCATACCGGTCCCAGCATCGGAAGAGCTGGCGGTAGGTGTATTCGCGTCTGCCGTCGATCAGAGCGGTTGAATTCAGCCGCTCCTCGCTGAAGGAATTCAGTTCTCTGACGAACTTCCATGCCTTCTGGTCGGCTATCGTCCCTCTGTTGATCCGCCCCAGGATTATCTGATGATTATCCGATTCTTTTTTGTCATCTGAACATCTCCGTAATAAGGTGCACAAAATCAGTTTGTCAACCCTGCTTATTTCACTACTTGAAGCCTGATCATGAGACCATTGTTGTGAAAAAACGCAATAAAAAAGCCCCTTGCGTCCTGCCGAACGGTCGGAGGCTTTCTCTTTTATCGTTATACCGCTTCAGGATCGTTCAGTATCTTTCTGTCAAGAAGGCCCTCTTTGCTTGCAACGATGGTCGCGCATGCTATATCGCCCGTGGTGTTCGACATCGTGTCGAACATATCGAGCACCGGATCGATCGCTATCACGAGACCGATAGCCGAGATCGGGACTCCGATCTGATTGAGCACTATGCCGAGGCAGACAAGGCCCGATCCGGGCACGCCCGGGCATCCCAGCGACAGCAGTATGATAGTGAGCGCCAGCGCCGGCAGAGCCGATCCCGGAACGTTCACACCATACATCTTCGCAAGGTAAAGTCCGGTAAGCACAAGACTGATGCAAGTGCCGTCCATGTTGATCGTTGCACCCAGAGGTATCGAGAAATTGCAGACCTTCGGGGATATGCCCAGTTTGTCCGTGCAAGTCTTCAGGTTCTCAGGCATGGCTGCCGAGCTTGAGCAGAGAGTGAAACTCGTGAGCATGCTCTGACGTATCTTTCTGAAAAACACCGCAGGATTCACCCTTGCCATTACGAGCACTAATATGCCGTATATCGCCATCATGATAAGTATCTCGATCACGTTGGTGCAGAAGTATCCGAGCATCGTCAGGAAAGACGAACCTCCCAGGTTGACAAGCATCAGAGATATCGAGCAGAACACTGCGGCCGGTATGAACTTCGCTATCATCGATGTTACTGTAAGGAACAGAGAGTTGCATGCCTCGAATATCCCGCTCAGCACAGGCGTGTATTCACCTATCCTTCCCACTGCTATGCCGACCACCACGGCAAGGAATATCAGCTGCAGTGTATCCGATTCAAGGAACGGCTGTATGAAGTTTGACGGAACTATGTTTATTATCGTGTTCAGCAGCGAGGTGTCGACATTCGTATTTATGTCGACCGCCTGTCCGCCCTGCATCGCAAGAGCCGCGCCGAATCTGCCGGGACTAAGCAGCATGGTCACAAAGAAAGACATGACGACGGCAATGACCGTAGTCAGCAGATACATGCCCATCACCCTTGCGCCTATCCTTCCCAGTTCCGACAGATCTCCGAAGCCGGATATACAGGTGACTATCGAGAAGAACACCACAGGAGCGATCACTATCTTCAGCGCGTTCATGAACACTGTGCTCACAGGCGTCAGAAGGTAATCGCACACCCCTGCGCACAGCGCTTCGGGCATGATGAATTTCAGTATCAGTCCGAACAGTATGCCCAGAGCCAGAGCTCCCATCGTGAGCTTTATGGATGAGACGGTCGACTGGCCTGTCATAATGCGGACGCTGTTTACGCCGTCCTTATGACTGTACTTGAGGTTGGAGTCGTTCGCTTTCAGCAGAAACGTCCTGATCACCGTCTGGGCATCTTCATCATCTATGTCTTCCGAAAGCTCTTTTTTGCCGCCGTACAGGTCGAATTCATTGCCTTTGACACTCATGTTTATGACGGTGTCGCCGAGCATCCTTTTTACCTGTATGCGTATGCTCCCCTCGCCTGTCGAATTCTCGATGAGTCTCAGCAGCATCTCTTCAGATGTTATCTCGGCCCTGACTGCCAGTCTGGTCGAAACTCCGGCTTTCTTCAGTTCTTTTTCGATGAATTCGAGGCACTCGCTTATCGACGATATCTCGACAGGTCTGATTTTGATTTTACTGTTTATAAAATATTTCATTGTTCCGTTTCAAGGTTTGGCCAGACGGCCAATTGCAATTGTCATTTCTTATGCTGGCAAAGATCAAAGGCAAAGCCCGTCGGTGAGACCACCATCGCCGATCTGGATGATTCCGTCTCTATGATGTGGCCGCTCTTCAGTACGAATCCCTGCTCCTGGAGCATCGCGAACGCCTCATCGAAATCCGATACGTTCATTCTGATGAGCGTAAGATCCTTTTCGACCTTGGCTTTTGCGATATCCACCTGATGGCCGTCTGCGTCTTTCATGGTGAAATCATAGATATCCCCCTCGGGATTCTGCTTGTGGGCAGCCTTGAATCCCATGGATTCGAAGAGTCTTACGTTCTTGTCGATGTTGTTTGTAACTATGAGCGGACTGAAAGTCGTTATCTTCATTTCTGTTTTCTCCTTATGTGTCTTTTATCGTGTCTCCGATCCTGATGATACCAAAAACAGGCGTCCGGTTCGTTCATTGCTAAGCCTGTTCCATGCTTTTGACTTCGATCGTCACACTGCCGCTTGCTTGCTCTGTCACTTCTGCAGAGACAAAGTAATAGCCGGGTCCGACCTCTCCGGACAGTCTGCTGCTGCCGGCTGCATTGAATGTCATCACAGCTTCCCCTTCAGGTTCCGGGATCTCATCGGCGGACTGTTCTTCAGGACCGGCATAGATCTCTATCCTGACTTCTCCGCTGTCAAGAGTCGATGTGAGTTCGATCCCTTCTCCTTCAGCCACCTCAAGGCCTCCGGTCATAGCATCTCCTTTTCAGGTCGTTGCTTCTGTTACAAGCACAGCCCCCGGAAAACCGGAGGCTGCGAAATAAGATCCCTGGATATATACTATTTTGAGAAGCCTTTTCTCAGGATCTCGCTGTTCTCTTCCATCTGAGCCTCGAACTCAGCTTTTTCTTTCTCGCGGACCTCGATCTTTGCAAGTCTTGCCATCTCAGCCTGCTTCTCGTATGCCTTGTCAACTTCGTCTGCAACAGCATCAGCATCGAAGCGTGCGATCACGGCGTCATAAGCACCCAGCTTGGCGTCGAGCACGGCAGGTGTCTCTTCTGCTGCGAGAGCGATGAGAGCGACCATTCCGTCATCGAGCTTGTCGGCCATCTGGTCGAGCATCGAAGCGCCGAATACGGCATCGCCGGCATCGACGGTAGCTCCTATGAGAGCTCCGTAGCTGCCTCCGAGGAGAACGCCGAGAGGACCCGCGAGGATGCCTACTGTCATTCCGATAAGTCCGCCGACAGCTGCATCATTGGCTGTGTGAGCTCCTGTATCGAATCCGTCAAGATAGAAGCATGCATTTCCTGTCTTCTTGACAAGAGCTGCTGCGCTTACGAGATATGTATCGCCCGACGCTGCCTGTCTCAGCTCTGAAAGAGCCTGATAGCCTTCGCTTTCGACTTTGAATACAGCAACTACTACATTCTTTTCAAAATCTTTCTTTTCCATTTTTTGATCCTTTCTTGATATTTATTACGGCTTGTGACCGTTTCACTGACATAGATATGATAACAGATTTACCGGATGTTTTCCATCGGTCAGAAGTCCAGTGTATCGAGTTTATCCGCAAGTTTCGCTATCCTGGCAAGGTTGCGGTCAATTATGATCTTTTCCTCATCAGAGATACTGCTCTTCTTGTGTATCTTGTTGATCATGCGCACATCGCAGATGAACGCTGCTTTTTCTTTCACGGCATTGATCTTTTTCTTATCTTCAGTACCGAGGTACTTTCTGAGGAATACTTCGAAGAACTGTTTCGCCGTGTCATACGAAAATCCCATGAAGTCCTCGATAACGGCAGGATCGTCCTCTCCGAGCACATTGTAGAAGTAATACAGATCGCTTATCTCGATCATCGGATGTCCCGACGAAAGCCTGTCCAGGTCGATCAGGAGCGGCTCTCCGTTCAGCAGGAAGACGTTGTTGGTATGGAAGTCTCCGTGAGTCAGAGTATCCGAAGAAGATATCGTATCGAGCAGTTTCATGACTTTTCCGGCCAGAGCCTCGTCTTCCTTCCCGACCCCGCCGCTTACGTATTTGCGCAGTCTCAGCATCGCGTCAGGGAATCCGTCCTCCTCTGTCACATGTATGCCGTGTATCGTGCGTGCCAGTTCTGCGAACAGCGAGGCATAATAATCCACATTTGAAGGGTTCCTGGCGATAAGGCTCGAGAAAGTCTCCGAATCGAGCAGCTCATACATGGCGCCGTATCTGTCGCCTACAGCTACGATACCGAATGATATCGCAGTAGGTATCCCCATTATGAAAGCCTTGCGGCTCAGCGCGATCTCCTGCTCAACATCGCGGTATTTGTTCTTGTTGTTGAACACCTTTATGATGAGCTCATCGTCGTAGCGGTAAACTTCTCCTTTGGCCCCGCTGGCGATCATCTTGCAGCCTTCGACCGAAACCTCTTTGTATTTCCTGAATCTGGCTTTATCTGAATCGAACGTGCCAGGCCAGATGAAATTGATGTGCTTGATGAGTTCCTTGAAGGCCGCCGTCTTATTGAACTGCAGCTCGAGTATCTCTGCGATGCTGCTGTAATACCAGCGCTGCTCTTCAGGATCAGTTTCATCGAACTCGTCCCATATAGCCTCGCCTTTTTCTGAATACATCCCTGCAAGGGAGCGGATATTCGCAAGTTTGTCGGCGAGCCAGAGCATTTTGGCTCCGCTGTCTTTGCTGTTTTTAAGGACAAGCAGCGAATCCTCCTTGCGTCTTTTCCATGTCGTGCTGCCGGTTTTTTTTGTCTTTCCTGTTTTCTTTTCTTCCGAATCTGATGCAACGAGCTCCGCCACCCTTTCACCGAACCTCTTTTCGATC
>Ga0256405_10006725_pt1 | contig 18077 bp, 15 predicted proteins | sample RumenRJG_02DNA_FD_189096 | JGI IMG/M metagenome (GOLD analysis project Ga0256405, IMG submission 189096) | Bovine rumen microbial communities from Lethbridge, Alberta, Canada - RJG_02 | ecosystem: Host-associated > Mammals > Digestive system > Stomach > Rumen | place: Canada: Alberta... | reverse complement strand
ATGGCGGCCGGCGTCAACTACTTCGACACCGCCCACCCTTATCATGATGGGAAATCCGAAGGTGCCATCGGCAGATCCCTGGCCAGGTACCCCAGGGAGTCCTGGCATCTGGCGGACAAGTTCCCCGGGCATCAGAACGTCCACGGCGTGAAGGAACTGCAGCCGGCGGAGGTATTTGAAGAGCAGCTGCGGCGCTGCGGTGTCGAGTACTTCGACTTCTACCTGCTGCACAATGTCAACGAACAGTCCATGGCCTATTACTGCAACCCGGAGAAGCACTGTCTGGACTACTTCCTGGAGCAGAAGGCAAAGGGAAGAATCCGCCATCTCGGCTTTTCCTGCCACGCCGGTCCGGAGGCCCTGCAGGAATTTGTGGACCGGTACGGAAAGGATCTGGAATTCTGCCAGATTCAGCTGAACTATGTGGACTGGAAGCTGCAGAACGCGCAGAAGAAGGTGGAGATTCTGCGCAAAGCGGGACTCCCGATCTGGGTCATGGAGCCGGTCCGCGGCGGAAAGCTTGCTGCCTTCGCGGAAGAAACCGAAGCTGAGATGCACGCCCTGCGCCCGGATGAGAGCTGTGCGGCATGGGCCTTCCGCTGGCTGCAGTCGGTCCCGAAGCCGACCATGATCCTCAGCGGCATGTCGAACCTGCAGCAGATGGAGGAGAATATCAAAACCTTCTCGGCAGAAAAGCCTCTGAACGATGCGGAGCTGGCCGTGCTGGAAAAGATCGCCGCGGACATGCAGGGAAAGATCCCCTGCACCGGCTGCCGCTACTGCTGCGCCGGCTGCCCGGTGGGCCTGAATATTCCGATGATCCTGAGCATGGCCAACGAGCTGCAGGTATCTGGCTCCTTGAACCTGATGATGCGCTATTCTGCTCTGGGGGATGGAAAACGTGCGGCCGACTGTATCGGCTGCGGGCAGTGCCGGGAAGCATGCCCTCAGAAGATCGATGTCCCAGCCGAGATGGCAAAATTTGCGGACGCTGTAGCTAGGGAAAAGAGCTGGGAAGAAATCTGCCGGGAACGCGCGGCAATTTAGGAAGCCGGAAAAGCGTAAGCGCATCATAAGGCTTGGTATCCTGCAAAAAAGAGAAACAAACACGATAGGCAAGATTTGGAGTTTCGACCGTTTGTGTTTCTTTGTGCGCTTGACGAGCACACGGTCAAAAGGGTGAGGGGCAGGGAATCCCCCAGTAGCCGGGGCAATAACCAAAGATGAGAGTATCCGTCGAAATAGGTAAGCAAGTTCTGAAACAAGCCTTAAAGGAACCGGATTCCTGAATAGAAGATGAATTCAAATTCAGGTATATTGGGGAGTTTTTATTGAAAAATTGCCTCTTGTTTCTTTTCTTGTTGATTTTTTCCGTTTTGTTTTTTATAATAAAACAAAAACGAATTGACAAAAAGGATGGGTTGTATTGCAGCACACGCGTATTTTAAAAATCTACGAATATCTCCAGAGGAATCAGAGCGCAACAGTTGCAGAGCTGGCAGAACTGCTGTCCGTCAGTGCTGTGACGGTACGCAAGGACCTTGCTGTCATGGAAAAAAACGGGCAAATCATCAAGGGACACGGCGGCGCCACTCTGGCAGACGGCTATGCTTCTCTCAAGAATGACAAAGAAACAATCTGCCGCTTTTCCCATGCATTGGAAAAAACGACAGATATTGCAAGACAGTTTGTTCAGCCGGGAGATTTTATTTATTTAGGTTCCGGAAGAACATGCCTTTCCCTGGCAGAGAAAATAAAAGATGTTAAAAACATTTCCGTCATCACGAACAATGTTACAGCGGTCAGCATTCTCTATCCGAAGGTGAAAAACATCATTCTTGTGGGGGGAGAGTGTGTCTCAGAGGGTGCTCTGGTACATACCGTAGATTCGAATATTGAAAGTGCCCTTAATGGAATCTATTTCAACAAGGCTTTTTCAAGTGGTATTGGTATCGATATTGACGCAGGACTGACCGTAAATACGATGGGAAGCATTTTTGCCAACAGAGTTATCCCGAGTCTGTGCAGCGACTGGTATATCATGATGGATTCCAGCAAGTTCGGTATCAAGGCGTTTTATCAGGCTGCCCGACTGGAACAGATTCATTGCCTGATCACAGATCTGGACAGCCCGGAGATTCTTCGTGATTACCGTCAGAAAGGCGTAAGCGTTATCGCTCCAGATTCTCAGCGGATAGTAAAATAAAAACAGGTAGTGCTCTGATGGTGCTTCCCTGGTTCTATGATTGCCGTTCCCCCGTACATATCATGGAGTGAGCTGAAGAGCATGGTCTCAAAGCATATTCCGGCATGCTTCTGATAAACAACACCGTTTTTCCCTTTCAGGTTGTTGATCATATTACCGGAATAGATCATTACACAGGGCATTGTTGTCAGGCATCTCATCTCGATTCCAGACTCCGGAGAATACAAGACTCCGGAGTTTTTCATATCCGATGTCAGGTTATCCAGAACAAATTTGTGGTCCAGGCCACCCCCCATCGCTTCCAGAGAAGGAGCCTTGCGTGCAAAGAGATCGCCCAGATTGATTTCCTGGCATATATCTGTTCCGTATTCCAAAGGGCTGCTTTTTTCTGTCAACTGGTTAAAAGATGCTGTTACCGGACAGGAAAGCATATGATTGCGAACGCTCTCCCCAACGTGACCATTCAAATTGAAATAGCTGTGGTTCGATGGGTTAATTACGGTTCTTCGATCTGCTGTCATATCATAATCAATCTGCAGACCTTCTTCTTTCAAAGTATATACAATCTTTGCAGTTACTTCACCTGGGTATCCCTCTTCTCCATCCGGACTGGTGTACTCAAACTTGACCTGATTCTCTGAAACAGCAGAGCCGTTCCACTTCACTCTGCTGAATCCTTTGACCCCTCCGTGCATATGCATTCCTTCGATATTTGCCAGAGGATAATCCTTCCCTTCAAAATGCAGCACATTATCCGGCATCCGGCTGATCAAACGGCCAAGGGCGGCCCCGAAGAAAGTCTCATTGATTTCATATTCCGCTACTGTGTCATACCCCAGCACAACATCCCGAAGATACCCGTTACGATCTTTGACCAAAAGCTGCTGAATGCAGCATCCGACCTCAATAAGAGACACCATACAGCTATCTCCCGCACGAATCAAAAACTGCTTAACCTCCTGCCCGTCAGCCGTATAGCCAAACATTTTAACATCAACAGACATAGAATAACACCTTTCCTATACTTTATTTCTGTTATAAAGAACAGCACGCAGCCATCATGTAATGCAAAGCGTGCTGTTCCTATTTTATCCGTTTCTTTTTTAATCAGATTTTGTACCCCAGAATAGCCGGGAGCCACGTTGCAATCTGTGGAATAAAGGTAGTCAGGAGCAAGGTTGGAAGCCAGGCAAAAAGGAAATAAACCAAAGTCGGTTTCAGCATTTCCTTCAAAGGAGCATCGATAATACGAGAAGAGAAGTAAAGCAACGGCGCGACAGGTGGCGTAATATTGCCCATACCAAGATTGACAGCCAGAACTGCCGCAAAATGAACCGGGCTGAAACCAAGCTCTCTGATAATTGGAACGAGGATTGGTGTGGCAAGCAGGGTGCCACTGGTATCATCCATCAGCATACCCAAAACGAACAGGAAGAGGTTGATCATTGCCAGGATTCCCCATCTGTTGTCCGTTACCGAATAGAAGGCGTTGAGAATCAGCTTCGGGAGATTGACATCGATAAACATACGGCTCAGCATCTGTACGGTAAGCGTGAGCAGCATGATGGTTCCTGTTGCTTTGGCCGCATCAATAAAACTGTCTTTCATCGCATTCCATGTCAGCTTTTTATAAATCAGGAACCCGACAGGAATCGCATAGGCAGTTGCTATTGCAGCAGCTTCCGTTGTCGTTGTTATGCCGCCGTAGATGCAGCCGAGAATGATAAACGGCATCAACAATGCCCAGAATGGGCCTCGTTCATGGTTCTCCTTACGAATCCTTTTCTCCTCAGCCCACTGAGCTTTCAGTTCATCATAACTGAGAGTTTCAATGTCATTGTTGTTTTTCAGCATCAACAGTGTGCAAACACTCAAAAGAATTGCAAGGATTATGCCGGGGATTGCTCCGGCAAGGAAGCATGCCAGAACAGAAGTTGAGCTTGACCAACCGTATAGGATCATAATGCCGCTCGGGGGTATCAAAATACCGATTACACCGGCGCTGGCCATCATAGCTGCTACCAAGCCCCTGGGATAGCGCTTTTCCTTCAGCATCGGGCCAATGATACCGCCAATCGCGGAGAGTGTAGCTGCGGCGCTTCCGGAGATGGCTGCAAAAACAGAGCATGAAATAATCGCAACAACAGCCAAACCGCCTTTCAGTCTTCCAACCAGTTTGCTGGCAGCACTGATGATCTGTCGCCCTATTCCCCCATAGGCCATGATGGAACCTGCCATAATAAACAAAGGAATGGTGAGCAGGATAATGGAACTGGTGTTTTTATAGCTGTAGGACATGAGCAGCGAAAGGCTTGCTCCAGAGCCAAGCGCAATAATCAGTGCACTGATAAAGAAAGAAAGCGCTACGGGAACGCCGATCACCAGCATAATCACCAGGACAACGATAGACAGAATAATTGTTGAACTCATTGTTTTATCCTCTCTTATCCGTTTTCACTGTCAGGAAGCTCAGAAGAAGTTCCTGATTCTGTAGCGGTACTGAGTTCATGAATACGGATAAAGGTCTTAACAATATGTGCAATTGTATACAGACAGGACAGTATAAATGAAATCGGTAGTACCACGTGGATCCAAACCGACGGGAAGCGATACATGACTGTGGTTTTATGTCTTACTATATCAAACTTCACAAAATTGTAACTTAACCAGGTCAATACACCGAATGCGCCAAGTGAAATAAACAACCGAACAAGTTTTGCAATCAGCTTTCCCTTCTCTGTCTTCAGCATTCCTGTGAAGAGATCCGCGCTGATATGGGAATCCTCATAAGTCGCAATATAGGCTCCGATAAAATACATCCAGAAGGCAATCGCAAGAATCAATTCTTCCGCGCCATAGAATTCTCCGTGAAGCAGATAGCGCTTTGCGGCCCACCACACAATCATTCCGCAGACAACTGCGCTGATGACGAAGGCAATGTACTCACTGACTTTTATAAACCCATCGTTAATTTTCTTCAGGGTTTTCATGGAGCACCTCCTCATACTGCATCTATAGCCAAGTATGGGACCCCTAAAGAGTCCCATACCTGGTAAACAGGGTTAATCGTCCGTAAAGATATTAAGTGTTCGCCTTGATATCCGCCAGCAGTTCGGTCAGGAACTCTTCCCCGTAGAGGTCATTCAGCTGGGGCCATACGTTCTCGCGGCAATGATCAGCAAACGCTTTCTTCTCCTCATCCGTGAAGCGGATCATCTCATAGCCTTCTTCGGCTTCATAGAGGTCCTTATACTTGGCATCGTTTTCCGCAGCATTGGTGATCGAAAGCTCCGCTTCCTGAGCAATGATATCTTCAAAAATCTGCTGCTGCTCAGGAGTCAGGGAATTCCATGTATCCATGCTGGCAATAAAATGACGGGATTCCTGCCAGATGTCATAGTCATAATAATGATCCTCTACATCCAGCCACTGGCCGTAGTGCTGGGAAACGGGGCCTCCGCACCAGCCCTGGACAACGCCGGTCTGCAGGGAAGTATATGTGTCAGAATAAGGAATGGAAGAGTAGTTGAATCCCAGATCCTGAACAGCAAGAATCATGGACTGGTTGGGCGGTACACGGATAATGGAAGATCCCTTCGGAGCACCCGGTTCAGCGGGGTTCTCAAGTTCACCCTGAACACCGATTCCGCAATAGCCATCACAGTATACGCCAAAATACTTGACGTTTAGCTCTTCATAGCACTCTTCCAGAACCTTGTCATAGTAGCCGCCCTTGCGGAACACCGCTGCAACTTCATCATAAGTAGCAGTCAGGTAGGGCAGGGTGCAGGCAGCAATGCGGGCATCATAATAGTCAGGAACAGACGTCGCAGTGAAATCAATTCCGCCTTCCATGATTTCATCAAAGACGACTGTCCAGTCACCCAGAATGTTATCGGGATAGACATCCAGAATGATTTCTCCATTGGTCTTTTCTTCCACGTAGGCTTTGATTCTCATTGCAGATTCATAGTCCGGATAGCCTTCGGGGGAGTTTGCAGACCACTTCAGATGGCGGCCTTCCGCAGCCGGTGCTTCAGCGCTGGCAACAACAACACAGGCAAGTACCATTACCAGTGCAAGGATAAGAGATACTGCTTTTTTCATTGGGTTCCTCCTCAATTTTTAATATTTTTCACCAGCCGCGACCGACTGTTGAAAGCAAAGTATTGGGTTATTCCGCTCATTCAAGGCTCTCGCCACGCTCACGGTAAAAGGATTCCAGTTCCTCAACGGTAGAATAGCCTTTTAAAGTACCGTCTATCAGAACTACCTTCGCCGCATATTTGTTTGCCCATTTACAGGCGTCTTCCAGAGTTTTCCCCCAGATCAGATTGGCCACCATTGCGGAAAGAAATCCGTCTCCTGCTCCCGCTGTGTCAATGATCGGAGAAACCGGGATCTGCGCACCACTGAACCAGTGCTCTCCGTCCAGGCCTGCATATCCATCTCCGCCAAGAGTAATGATCACGTTCGCACAGTGGTATTTTGCCTGAAGATCAAAACAGGCCTTCTCTACGTCAAGATTGCTCTCTTCGGGCAGCTCTAGCAGCTTTTTGGCTTCAATGTCGTTGACGATAAAGTAATCCACATAGGAAAGGTCATTCATCTCCACCTTGGGAAGAGGACTAGGGTTAAGGACTACTTTCATACCGAGCGATTTGGCTTTTTCCGCAGCGGGCAAAACCAGTTCCTCTTTGATTTCAAAACCAGTTATAAAGAATTTTGCCGGAGACAGCAGTTCCAGCCCTCTCTCCACTTCTTCTTTCGTAAGCCATTTGCTGCTGCTTTCACCGGTGACAATCAGGTTTCGTCCTGTATCCCGCTCATTAATGCCTAAGCCTTGCCCTGTTTTTGCTTCAGGGGATTGTATGAGAGCTTCACAGTTTACACCGCTTTCACGCAACCATTTATAATCTCTGTCTCCTGCCTGATCGCAGCCGATTTTCCCAATAATTGCAGTGGGTATCCCGAGGCGAGAAATAGCGACAGCAACATTTCCCCCCTTAGCCAGATCCTCTGACACTTCGAACCCGTAGCCCATCACGGATTCATAAGGTGCCGGAAGATGATCCACCCATATATTGATTCCGCCGCCGATATTATTCAGAACAATTACATCCGTCTTGCTCATTGTTTTTCCCTATTCTCTCAGGTCTGATTTTCAACGGAAAGCGGCACTTCATCAAGAGACAGAGGATGAGTTGCCGTCTTTTTATCGGTCAGAACAACAACTTCTGGGATATACTTCGGCAGGAGTGTACACGGATACTCCAGCGTTGCATCGCTGAACATTAGAACACGGAGAACTGTCTGCTTCCACTCCCCGGTCGGGATCATGCATACAGCGCGCTTAGATGTCAGCATAGATTTCATACCAATCGTCACAGCCTGGTGCGGTATCATATCATAGCAGCCGCCATATACTCGCTGGCTCGCTTCTACAACTTTTTCATAGCTGACGTTAACCACCTTGGTCTTCATATTGATGTACATTTCTTCCGTAACACGCTGATACGGATTGGTTGGTGCCTCACACCAGGCAACCAGCCCTTTATAGCCTATTCCCGCCCACAGTGTATCAATTCCACCGAGCTCTTCGATTTTGTCATCTACATAATCCAGATTTTGCAGCATCGGCCAAATACGCTGTTCTTCGGGAACATTCAGCTCAGGGTCGATCTTTCCGTAAAATCGAACTTTCATTCTTCCCTGGGCGCTATGCCAGTTGTTCCCCTCCGGATACATTCTCGAGTTCCAATCGAGGCCGTAATCCATATGGAACAGGTACAGGTTTTTCAAACTGATCCTCTCTTTGTTTACACGGTCAATAAAGGGTTTGAACTGATCTTCCGGACCCGATCCCAGGATCCATTTTGTGATCTTGCCTTCCGCGTTGTTTTGGATGAGTTCATCCGCCATCATATTGGCGGCCATTTCCATGGTTTGTTTGCGAGTATCAAAAATATGCAAATCTACTTTGCTCTCAGGATGATGAAGCAACTCTTCACGGGGAATAGAACACCATTTGAGCATTTCCTCATGGGAAATCTTATAAACTTCAGCCATCGTATGGTCTCCTCTCTCAGTTTTATAATCCTTAAATGGTCAGTGCCTTCCGCTGTTCTCAGCAGAGAGTACGATTTTTCCTTTGGACATTGGATGTGTTGCTGTAAAACGATCTGCCAACACGATCACCTCGGGGATATGTTTTGGGAATAAAGTTACTGGGTATTCCAAAGTCGGGTCACTGAACATTAGAACACGCAATACCGTTTGCTTCCATTCTCCGGTACAGATCATGGCTACGCATCGTTTTGATGCAAGCATGGATTTGAAACCGATCGTAATTGCCTGATGCCCTGCCCGATCATAGCAGCCTCCGAAGCTTCTCTGAGCGGTGGCAATCGTGGTATCATCATTCAGTTCCACGATCTTCGTTCTCATGTTCTCATAGTCTTCCAGCGTCACTCTTTCCAGCGGATCATGAGGAGATTCACAGAAAGCAACAAGACCCTTGAATCCTACACCGGCCCAAACGGTATCTACCCCACCGATCGCCTCGATTCGACGATCCACATCGTCCAGATCTTCAATCCGGGGCCAAATACGCTGCTCTTCAGGAACATTCAGTTCCGGATCAATTTTGTTGTAAAAGCCGTAGAACATTCTACCATGCGCGCTTTCATAATAATCCCCGAACGGATAAATACGCGAATTAAAGTCAAGAAGATAATCCATATGGAAAACAGTCAGATTCTTTAGGCTGATGCGCTCACTGTTCACACGATTTATAAAAGTATCAAACTGATCCGCCGGACCGGATGGAAGAATCCAGCTTGTGGGCTTGCCTGCAGCATTATTGGTTTTAACCTCGTCTGCCATCATATTGCCGGCAATGATCATTGCCTCTTTCCGTGTATCTTTAATCATTAAGTTTACTTTGCTGTCAGGGTGATTCTCAAGCTGTTCAACAGGGATAGAACACCATTTAAACAATTCTTCCCGTTCAATAACGTATTCTTTCATTTATAAGCGTTTCCTTTCTAAAGACTTTCTTTTTACTTTCATAAACTTATCGACCGCTCTGTTTAGATTATCACCTGAAATTGCTTTTGTCAACATTACTTTTTCTTTTTTGTGATTTTGATCAAATATAAGCAAACAATTTGTGCGCTTTGAACAAAAGCTTATTTCTATTAATTATTTTTAATATCTTTAATTGACTTTTTCCTTTTATGTTGTTATGATAACTTCATAGTTTTGATAGGAAGCGAAAGGCAAATGAAAAAACAACTATTTTCTGAGTTTCTCTTGGTCATATATGCGCTAATCATGGGAGCTACCAGTATTATATTGAAACAGGTGACTCAAGAACTGAATATATATACTTTCATGGCGAATCGCTTTCTTTGTGCTTTCATGATTTGTGTTATACTTTTTGGCCCCCGCAGCCGAGGAAAGTTCTCTTCCAATCTGGTAAAACATGCTGCAATTACTGGAATTGTAACATACGCGGCTCATTTTTACTGTACCGTCGGTATTTCTGTTACACCGGTAGGGATAGCAGGCTTTTTAACCAGCTTACAGACGATAGTTGTACCGATCATTGCTTTCCTTGTTTTGAAGCAGCATCTGGAAACAAGGACTGTCTTATGCGTAATCGGGGCTTTCATTGGCATCTGTCTTATTTCAATCGGAAATCTTGAATACTCTTACGGCGTCTGGCTTTGCATTCTCTCTTCTATTCTGGCCGGCATTCAGATCCTGCTGATTGAATTCTATGTAAAGAGGGGCGATGACGGAACTGCTTTGATGATAATAGAACTCGGAACGATGGCAGCATGTGCGTTTCTTGTAGCTTTATACACTAACAGTGTGAAGCTTCCTAACAATGGTTTTGGTTGGTTCTCTGTATTATGGACAGGGATAGTCAGTACTGCTGTTGCAACGTTCATCCAGAATTATGCGCAAAAATACACGACATCCGTCCGCACCGGGCTCATTTTCTCCACAATACCCGTATTTACCCTGATTGGCAGCAGGATTTTTTTTCACGAGTCTTTCTCCCTGCGGGCATGGATAGGAGCTTTGATTCTTCTTGTTAGCGTTATTTGTGTTGAGTTGAGGAATAATAAGAAAATAAAAACAGAATAAAGAACTCTCAAAGGCTGAATCCTATAGTATCTTGGACCAGCACAAATCTTTATATTTATATGGAGTATTAATGCGGTTAAACTGCTTTTTATGAACGATACGCTTAAAGATTTAGAAAATCGGAAACGTAAACGCAACACAAGAGTCATATGGCTCGGTATCCATAATAAAACAGAAACACACGATCGACAGAGTTTGGCTCATCGACCGTGTGTGTTTTTTCACAGGATGGAAAACGAATAAAGCGACGTGTCAGGGAAGCATCTGTTTTATATCCCGCAGGGACAGATTCTGTTCTTCCGCGATTTTTTTCATGTCTTCGAACTCAGGCTTTTCCCGTACAGTGCCGTATCCGGAAGAGCGCTTGACGTGCACTGTTCCAAACGGCGTTTCCCGAGTGATCATTTCCCGGGAGAGCGTATACCGGCTGCAGGTGTATTCCCGGATGCCGAGGCTGGTGGTATGCCGGAAGAGACAGGATAGAAGCTCCTCCCGCTGCTCGGCGCGGCACATACAGGTCAGCATGACACCGGGGCGGCTCTTCTTCATGCCGATGTTGGTGAAGTACACATCCAGCGCGCCCGCGGCAAAAAGGCGTTCCTGGGCAAAGGCCAGTTCCTCGGCGGTCATGTCGTCGATGTTGCAGGCAAGCTCTAGAACCTGTTCTGTCTCTGCTTCGCTTTCACCGAGCAGCACGCGGATTACATTGGCGCGGGGAAAGTCCTTGAAGCCGGTGCCGTAGCCGACCCGTGAGACGCGCATCGGGGGCATGCTGCCGAAGTGGGTGACAAAATGCTTCAGCAGGGCGGCCCCGGTGGGGGTGCAGAGCTCTCCGAGAATGTCCCCGGTATAGATGGGGATGCCCTTGAGCAGTTCCTGTGTCGCCGGAGCGGGGACCGGAAGCACGCCGTGGGCACAGCGCACGGTCCCGCTGCCGACATGAACCGGCGAAGCGAAGACCTTCTCGGGTGCCAGTTCGTGCATCAGGTAACAGACCGAGACCACATCCGCCATGGCATCGAGAGAGCCGACCTCGTGGAAGTGGATGTTCTCCATGGGGTGGCCGTGGACATGGGCCTCCGCCACGGCGATCAGGTCATAGACCGAGAGCGCGTTCTGAATGACGTCGGCAGGAAGAGCGAGAGTACCGATAAACGCCCGGACCTCGGTAATGGAGGTATGGTGATGGTGGTGCGGTTCATCGGCGCTCTCCGCGGCGGCATCGGCGACCGGCGTGTGACCGTGGTCGTGGTCATGGTCATGGTGATGCTCGTGGTCGTGATGATGCTCGTGCTCATGATGATGCCCGCCGTCATGGCAGTGCTCGCCGTCGTGTTCGTGTGCATGAGAGTGTTCTTCGCCTTCCACCTGACCGTCGATGGTGACGGTGACGTGACAGCCGGAGATGCCGCACTTCTGATCCTTTCGGACAGAGAGAACGGCTTTTCCGTCAAACGCGCGGTTCAGGGTGTCCAGCACCGCCTCGGGCTGTTCATGCAGTTCCAGCAGGGCGGCGGTCAGCATATCGCCGGCGGCGCCCATGCCGCAATCCAGATAAATCATTTTCATATCTTCAACACCTCGTTCATACTGCCGGTGCGGTAGCCGGAGAGATCCAGCGTGACATACGAAAAGCCGTATTCCTTCAGCGCCGTCGTGATCTGTCCCCGGACTTCGGGTGTCATGATCCGGTCAAATTCCTCCGGAAGAATCTCGATCCGGGCAAGGTCACCGTGGATTCGGACCCGGAACTGACGGAACCCGAGGTCCAGCAGAAGCTGCTCCGACCGGTCCACCATGGAGAGGCGTTCATCGGTGATGGCTTCGCCGTAAACAAAGCGGGAGGCCAGACAGGCGAAGGAGGGCTTGGCCCAGGTGGGGAGGGCGAGCTCCTTCGAGAGGATACGGATGTCCGCCTTGCTGAGCCCGGCGTCCAGCAGCGGGCTCAGAACGCCCAGCTTCCGGATGGCCCGCATGCCGGGGCGATAGTCTCCGGTGTCATCGGTGTTGGAACCTTCCGCAACATAGGGAATCCCGGCTCCTTTCGCAGCTTCGATGATCCGGCCGAAGATCATGCGCTTGCAGTGGTAACAGCGGTCTGGCGGGTTGTGGCGGATGCCGTCAAGATCCAGCGCCTCCGCCGGAATGACGATCTGCCGGATGCCGGCTTCGCGGCAGAAGTCAGAAGCCTCCTTCTGCTCCCGGACCGGGACAAAGGGAGGGGCGGCCGTCACGGCGAGTGCGCGGTCTCCCAGAACATCGTGCGCGACCTGCAGCAGAAAGGTCGAGTCCACACCGCCGGAAAAGGCGACGGCGAGGCTGCCCAGCTCCTTCAGCCGGCCGCGGAGCGCGTCATATTTGGTATGCAGTGTATCCATAGATGACTGTGCTTTATGTCAGGTGGTTGATCATGCTGGCCATGTAACCGGCACCGAAACCGTTGTCAATGTTCACGACGGAGACGCCGCTGGCACAGGAGTTCAGCATCGACAGCAGCGCCGCGATCCCGCCCAGAGAGGCACCGTAGCCGATGCTGGTGGGGACGGCGATCACCGGACAATCGGCCAGACCGCCGATGACAGAGGGGAGCGCGCCCTCCATGCCGGCGACGGCGACAATGCAGCGGGCGCTCATAATGGCGTCCATGTGAGAGAGCAGACGGTGAATCCCGGATACCCCGACGTCATAGAGCCGGACAACCTCGTTGCCCAGCACCTCGGCGGTGATGGCGGCTTCTTCGGCCACGGGGATGTCGCTGGTGCCGCCGGTGGCGACGACGACTTTCCCGACGCCGGTGGGCGACGGCATCACGCCGATGACGCCGGTGCGTGACAGCTCGTTATAATCCAGGGGAGCGATCCCGCTCAGACCCTCCCGGACATAATCCGCGGTCTCCTTCGTGATCCGGGTAACGAGAACGGTTTTCTGTCCGTTCTGGAGCATGGTCTTCGCAATGCCGAGAATGTGCTCCTGCGTTTTCCCGGCACCGTAGATGACTTCCGGCACGCCCTGACGGATGCCGCGGTGCATGTCCACCTTGGCGTATTCGCCGACTTCCTTGATCGGCTCCATCTTCAGCTTCAGGGCGGCCTCATCGGGAGAGACCTCCCCGGCGGCCACCTGCTGAAGCAGTTCGTTCAGTTCGACTTTATCCATGTCATTCTCCTGTCTGTTCGGTAGGAAAGTTATTGGAGGAAGTATAACATAAATCCGCTGCTTCACGCAATACGTAAAACGGCGGAGCTATGAAGGGTTCGGAATGAAACAACAACAGAACACACACCGCCGTGCGGACAGAAGAGCCTTTTCCTGTCAGCGCGGCGGTGTGTTCTTTCACTCGGCTGTTTAACCGATCAAAGTGGGACTGCGGAGAATCATACGCGGTTATGTGCATTGCTTTTTCAGCGTGTCATATTCCGAGAGCAGGTTGTAGACCCCGTCTTCGGACAGGACGCCGCGTTTCAGATCCGGAGGAAGAAGACCGGCCTCATCGGCTTCAAAGTCCTCCCGCCAGAGAGAATCTTCATAATACGCAGAGAGAGCCCGGATGTCATCACGGATGGAATCCAGGCAGCCCGGGCAGGCTCCTGCTGCTTGCAGGGCGAGGCGGATCCGGTCATAACGGCTTTCCATCTCGGTGATGCGCCGGATCCGCTCTGTTATTTCCATACTGTCAGAATCTTTCATGAAAGTTGTTCCTTTCTTCCCGGGGCGAATGTCAGATCGGCTCCCGCTTCAGGCCGGGGCGGCCGGCTGCTCCCAGGTTTTCATATACCGCCAGAGATAGAAGTAGGAGATGACGACGGTCAGCAGATCTGAGACAAACTGGGACCAGACGAGGCCGTACATCCCGAGAAGGCGCGGCAGAAGAAAGAGCATCGGAATGTTCAGCACGGCCCAGCGGAGAATCGCCAGCCAGAAAGAGACCTTGCCATTGCCGAAGCCCTGGAACAGAAACACCACAAAGAAGCAGAAGAACATGATGACCGCGGCCAGAGAGCGGATCCGCAGGAAGTTGGTCCCGATTTTCAGCGTCTCCGGCTCGGCGATGAAAAAGCGGATGATCTGTGCGGGGAAGAGCTCGTAGAGGGTGATGCTGACGGCGGCGACGACAAGCCCGATTTTCAGAATGCAGGCCATGATCTCCTTTACGCGCCGATAGTCTTTCAGGGCCCAGCTGTAGGCGATCAGCGGGACCATGCTCTGGCACAGGCCGATGCCAACCTGCTGCGGGAGCCGCTCAGCTTTCAGGACGATCCCGATGGCGGCGAGGGCGATGTCGCCGTAGCCGGAGGCCAGCTTGTCCAGCACCATGTAGTCCACGTCGAAGAGCAGCGCGCCGACGGTTCCGGGCATGCCGACGGTGAAGACCGATTTCCGGTTCTCCTTTTCGGGAGCCGGGGCGAGGAAGTTCACGGTGATTTCCTTCTGCCTGCGGCAGAAGATCATCAGACAGTAGAGACAGGAGATCAGGTTGGAGAGCAGGGTGGCGATCCCGACGCCGAGAACCTCGTTCCCCGGGGGCAGCAGCACGAACATGAAGAGCGGATCCAGAAAGAGGTTGAGAATTCCGCCCAGTGCGACCCCGATGCCCGCTTCCCGGGCGAGGCTGAGACTGCGGAGCAGATTGGAGAACACATTGGAGACGATGGTCGGGATGCCGCCGATGACCAGCACCATGAGCACATAGCTGCGCGCGTAGGCGTAGGTGTTGGGGCCTGCGCCGAGAAGCGTCAGCAGCGGGTGCATGAACAGCAGCGTCAGAACTGAAAATCCGACCGCGGTGAGCAGGCCGAGACGGATACAGTAGTCCGCAACCCGGGAGCCTTCCTCCCGCTGCTCCGTGGCAAGCAGTTTCGGCAGGAGCGCGCCGCCGCCGGTCCCGAACATGGAACCGATGGCGAGGCAGACGTTGAACAGCGGGAGAATCAGGGAGACTCCGGCCACCATATAGGGGTTGTTGGTCCGGCCGATAAAGAAGGTATCGGCCAGGTTATAGATCAGGACAATGATCTGGCTCATGACGGCGGGGAGTGCCATGGTGCGCACCGCCTGCGGAACCGTCATCGTCCGGAAGATCTCTTCGCTGGTAAGCTGTTTTTTAGCCATGCTGACAGAACAGGACCTTTCTCAGAGTGTATACAGACAGAGGGAGAAGCGAAAAAGTGATTGATTTATTTCCAAAATATGATAAAGTGATTTTTGACAAATTTCAAGCGTTTTTTGCAAGATTGCATGATCAGAAAACCTGACAATACCGTGAGGAATGCTATTGAAAAAGGGAGGAAACCGTCATGGAAAAATCAGTGACGCTGGAGATGATCCGGGATGCAAGAGAGGCGCTCAAAGGGGTTGCGGAAGTGACGCCGGTCGTCACGTCGAAGCGGCTCGGGACGAATCTGTTCATTAAGTCTGAGAACCTTCAGAAGACCGGATCCTTCAAGATCCGCGGAGCCTACAACAAGATCCGCCACCTGACCCCGGAAGAGGCCAGCCGCGGCGTCATCGCCTGCAGCGCCGGCAACCACGCACAGGGCGTCGCCCTGTCTGCCACCCGACTGGGGATCAAGTCCGTCATCTGCATGCCGGAGGGCGCACCCATCCTGAAGGTAGAAGCGACACGGGGCTACGGCGCCGAGGTTGTCCTGGTCCCTGGAATTTATGACGACGCCGCACGGGAAGCGGAGCGCCTTGCCCGGGAAGAGGGGTATACCTTTGCCCATCCCTTCAACGATCCCTACGTCATCGCGGGTCAGGGAACCATCGGGCTGGAGATTCTGGATCAGGTGCCCGATGTGGAACAGATCATCGTCCCCATCGGCGGCGGCGGACTGATCAGCGGTGTGGCCACGGCGGTCAAGTCCATGCGCCCGAACGTCAAGGTCATTGGGGTTCAGGCGGCAACGGTGCCCTCCATGTTTGTCTCGTTCCGCAGCGGGATGATCACGACCGTCAAGGACGGCCCGACCATCGCCGACGGCATCCACGTGCTGACGCCGGGCGACCTGACCTTCCGCCTGGTCCAGGAATATGTCGACGACATCGTGACCGTGAGCGAAGACGAGATCGCCGCGGCGATCGTGGCCCTGCTGGAGGGAAGAAAGACCCTGGCCGAAGGCGCGGGCGCGACCACGGTGGCGGCCTACCTCTTTGAGAAGGTGGACACCTCCCTGAAGACGGCGGTGGTTGTCTCCGGCGGCAACGTGGACATCACGACCCTCTCCCGCATCATCACCAAGGGCCTGCAGAAGACCGGGCGCATTGTCCAGCTCAAGACCAAGCTGACCGACAAGGCGGGCAACCTGGCCCAGCTGCTGTCCTGCGTCGCCAATACCGGGGCAAACGTCCTGGATATTGCCCACGAGCGTGAGGACGCCAAGACCGAGGTCAACTCCTGCGTCGTGACCATGACGCTGGAGACGCGTGACCAGCTGCATGTTCAGGAGATCCGGAAGACCCTGATGAGCCACGGCTACCATCTGTTTGACTGAGCGGCCCCGGGCCTTGCTGCGCCGGCCCGCACCTGGATGACCGGCCGACGCTTACCCCCTGTGACCATGTTTTCAGTTTCTTTTAATTGAAAATAAAAGCATAATTGCATATAATATAACGAATGGCAAAGGCCAAATAACAATCTGACAGTAAGGAGAGAAGAATGAGCACGAAAAAAGTCATGAAGACCATGGACGGCAATGAAGCCGCCGCGTACGTCGCGTATGCGTTTACCGAAGTTTCCACGATCTACCCGATCACGCCGTCGAGCCCGATGGCAGACCACGTGGATGACTGGGCCGCCCATGGGAGAAAGAACCTCTTTGGTCAGCCGGTGCAGCTGGTAGAGCTGCAGAGTGAAGCCGGCGCCTGCGGCGCCATGCACGGCGCGCTGGAGACCGGATCTCTGGCCACCACCTTCACCGCCTCTCAGGGCCTGATGCTGATGATTCCGCCGATGTTCCGCATCGCGGGCTCCATGCTTCCGGGCGTCATGCATGTCTCGGCCCGTACGGTCGGCACGCACTCCATCTCCATCTTCGGCGATCAGAGCGACGTGATGGCATGTCGTCAGACGGGCTTTGCCCAGCTGGCTTCCTCCAGCGTCCAGGAGTGTATGGACATGGCGGCCGTGGCCCATCTGTCGGCCATCAAGGGCTCCATCCCGTTCCAGCACTTCTTTGACGGTTTCCGTACCTCCCACGAGCTGCAGAAGATCGAAGTCCTGGACTATGAGGATCTCGGGAAGCTTCTCGACTGGGATGCCGTGAAGCGCTTCAAGGATCACGCCCTGAACTCTGAGCACCCGACCATCCGCTCCACCCTGCAGAACCCGGACACCTTCTTCCAGTCCCGTGAAGCCTGCAACACCGCCTACAACGCCCTGCCCGCCATCGTGCAGGAGAAGATGGACGCCATCAACGCCCTCACCGGCCGGAACTATAAGCTCTTCAACTACTACGGCGCGCCCGATGCCGAACGCGTTGTCATCGCGATGGGTTCGGTCTGCGAGACTATGATGGAAGTGGTGGATTACCTGACGGCAAAGGGCGAAAAGGTCGGCATGGTGCAGGTCCACCTGTACCGTCCCTTCTCCGCCTGCCACCTGCTCGGCGCGATCCCCGAGACCGTGAAGACGATCACCGTCCTCGACCGCACCAAGGAGCCCGGCAGCGCCGGCGAGCCGCTCTTTGAAGACGTCTGCACCGCCTTCTCCGAGAGC
>Ga0256405_10006724_pt1 | contig 18077 bp, 17 predicted proteins | sample RumenRJG_02DNA_FD_189096 | JGI IMG/M metagenome (GOLD analysis project Ga0256405, IMG submission 189096) | Bovine rumen microbial communities from Lethbridge, Alberta, Canada - RJG_02 | ecosystem: Host-associated > Mammals > Digestive system > Stomach > Rumen | place: Canada: Alberta... | reverse complement strand
CCTTGTAGCGGATATATGGTGGACAGATATATCGTACCAGAGAACAACACTTAACAAAAGAAAGGATAAAGACGGCTCCACCCCGATGCTAAAGCATCGGAGTTTCCGCCGTCAGAATAATTATGAACTAAAAAGAAAAAGCTGCAGGGAATGTGCTTCCTTGCAGCTTATTTTTATTCTATGGTCTCTGAGGATACATCTCCGGCTGTGGCTTCTCCACCATCCAGTGAGACTTCGAGCGTAGTATTTGTATGGGAGATAGTCAGGTCTTCCATCTCTTTATTATAGTCCTCTTTTGGCTTTTTCTCTTCATCATCCTTCTCTCCTTCGACCTTATCGTCTTTTTTCTTTTTGTGCATCCTGGCGATGGCTCCTATCGACTCTGCCTCTCCATAGAGCTTAGGATTATACTTCATCAGGAATTCTCTATCCTTCATCGGTACTCTTTTGCCGGAAGCGATCCGTGCCATAATGCGCATGGCCTTTGCTGTATCATCCGCCGTCTCTTCCATCGCATCCCCCTGCTGCTTTGCAACTATCGCATTATTCCGTGCTATGTATTCGTAAATGGACCGCTCATTTGCTTCGGCCGTTTCGTCCGCCTGCTTGGTGAGTGCTTTCTTCACATCATCCGACAGCTGAACCTGTACTCCGTTTACAGTGATGTAGCCTCTCGCCACAGCTCTGTAGACATATGCCGGACTTCCAAAAGTGACCACATAGCTGTTCGTTCCCTTCTTTTTCGAAATGCCGAGCTCATCCTCGTCCGACGAAGCACTCATACCGCCGGCAGCAGTCTTCGTCACGCCCGTATCACCCGACAGTTCAAAAGTATCCTGTTGCTTTTTCTTCTGCTTCACGGTAGCCTTGGTACTCTTCTTTTCACTCGTGACGCTTTCATAGGCAGTACTTCGCATCGTATCTGTAATCTTCATCCAATATCCTCCTCTGACAGTTTTGCCTTATCAGGTATTTATAATACTTTTATCGGATGTTCAGATGGAAAATCAAGTGTGTCAGATGAACGCGTCCCCGGTGACACATTATGTGATCAGCCCCATGGGTTAACATCAGATGTTCTCTTAACGTTCATTTTCTTTAAGATAAAACCATACTTGGAATCACTATTCTTTTTTACTCTGAAAGTAACTTTTCCTATCGAACCACTCTTTGATTCCAGCTTATAATAAAAATTTGCTGTGACACGGTATGAATTATTGCCTATCGAATTGTATTTAAAATTTTTAAACATAAAATATGCATCACCAGTATCAGCGTAATATTTGCCATAATATTTTCCAGTATCATCCGTTACTGGCTTCATGCTAACTCCAAAAAGGTCTTTAGCTGAGGTTTCTCCATACAACCCATATAAGACTTTCTTGCGATCTGATGCTTTCGAGAAATCAAAGCTTTTTTTATTTCCTTTCTTAATACTCATGTTTGTACACATAGTTAATGGCAACGTATTTGATACAAGTGATTTTATCTTCGACTTCTGTGAACTGCTCAATCCAGCAGCATACGCATTCGATGTACTGGTAAATACAATTACTAGAGCCAAAAACAATACAGTTACCATTGATAATAATTTCTTTTTCATATACCTTTACCTCGCATTTCATGAAAATTTTAGTAACAAGGTTATTATATAGCATTTATTCTGAAATATCAATCAGGCGGAATAACTTAATAGGGCTGTTTCATCATGTCAACGGGGACGCGTTCAAGTGTCACATTGTGTCAGTGGTACGCGTCCCCGGTGTCACAAAATCATTATCTGATTATCCGTCAAGTCCCTGCTTTTTTCCTAAAGTTCTACATCCCATGTGTGTAGTCATCGTACAGTGCTCTCCAGTAGTCCCGATCCTCATCCGTTATCTCTCTGATCACCCTGCACGGATTGCCCGCCGCTATCACATGATCCGGAATGTCTTTCGTCACCACGGAGCACGAACCTATGACCACATCTGAGCCTATGGTCACTCCCGGATTAATGACGACATTACCACCAATCCATACATCAGAACCGATCGTGACAGGCCTGGCGTATTCCAGCTCCAGGTTTCTTATCCCCGCATCGATCGGATGACCAGCTGTATAAATACCCACATGAGGTGCCAGAAACACATTATCCCCGAACGTCACATAATTCTCATCCAATATAGTCAGATCAGTATTTGCATAAAAATGCTTTCCGAAGCTGATCCTGTCTCCATGATCAAAATATACCGGTGGCGTGAGCACCATGTCACGAGGCGCCTCTCTGAAGCATTTTCTCAGTTCATCAAGCGCTGTCCTGTCTTCCCAGAAATCTGATTCATTGAATTTTTTCTGTGCCGCGTGTACTCTCTCGAAGCTGGTGTCTCCGACCTTGTACGGGTTATACAGCTTTTGGCCTATCATGCGTTCCCACTCATAATCTGATATCATTTTATCCTCATCTGCTCCTGTTTCACTGCCATTTATTCTGACCTCGCCAAAAAACTACAGACTTTATATTAGGCAAAATCCAGTAATCGTCAAAAATGTGTCACTTGAACGCGTCCCCGGTGACACATTCCATTGTAAAAGGCATCAGATATATCGGCACATACTGGAGTACACCATCTTTTGAAAAATCCTTTTTTGAAAAAATATACGGTCCTCCTATATGCTTTGAATATGTCATGCTGAACTCATCGATGGATTTATGGTTTCTTATCTGAGATGATTTGATCTCTATCGGAATTACTTTGCCATTTCTGACTACAAGGAAATCAATCTCATATGAATGTGTCCCACCATTTCTCCATGTATAGTAATATAAACGGTATCCAAGTGCAGTCAGCATCTGTGCTGCAGCATTTTCATACAGATATCCCAGGTCAGAATCCTGTTTGTCACTCAGAAGCCTTCTGTAAATATCCTGATGTCCTTCTTCTGAACTGTTAAAAATAATCGACGTGAAAAGTCCCACATCTGATAAGTAGAGCTTGTATTTATCAGGAATCCTGGTCTGTTCCAATGCGGTTTCCGGCTGTGCCACATCATAGCACGGCAAGACTGTTTTTGAATCTATCAGATCAAAAAGCCGTTCTTCATCTTTCTGCGTTTTCCTCTTTCCTGTTGCGCTTGAGATTACAAACCTCTTTTTTTTCAGTGCCAGCTGAGATGGAACAGAACGGTATATATCAGACAGGCGGCCAGAAGCATCTACTTTTTTAAAATCATCATAATACAGATTTACGATCTCTCTTTTTACTCTGTCGACCTCTTCCATATTATTGAACTCTATATATGCTTCTACTGCCTGTGGCATTCCACCGACTGCCAGATATGTACGGAAATTCCGCATCAGAGTCCGATTGGTTGAATTTCCTACAGGCGTTCTCAGCTCTGCCAGTTTTCTGAGTATTTCCGGATTACCACCAGTAGCCCACAAAAACTCCTCGTAATCCATGGGATACACGGAAATCCTGTGCTCCTCCGATGGTATCACGATGTCACGGACATTTTTTTTAATGGAAATAAGGGAGCCGGTCTCTATATAATCATATCTGCCATCAGCCACCAGATACTTGATAGCTTGCCTGGCCTTCGGATAAAGCTGGATCTCATCAAAAAGTATCACCGATTCATGCTCATATAGTGTGACTTCTGTCTCTGCCTGGAGCCTCAGGAAAAAAAGATCCGGTTTCGCTATGTCCCTGAATACATCCATCAATTCATCCGTCGCATTCGCGAAGTCCACCTTAATAAATGACTTGTATTCATTCCTGGCAAAATTCTCTGCTATGGTGGTTTTTCCGACTCGTCTGGCGCCTTCAAGAAGGCAGGCATATCTGCCGGAGTACTTTGTCTTCCATTCCATCATTCGGTCGTATGCTTTTCTTTTGAACATAACCTGCCTCCTATCCTTGTTTTAAAAGGATTCTAGCAAAAAAATTACGTTTTTGCAAGGTGTTTCAGGTTCAAAAGTTACGTTTTTGCAGTATGCTTTCAGCCAAAAAGTTACGTTTTTTCCAATAAAGCAGTTTTTTATATACCAGTTAAGAAAAGTAGACGCATTGTGCTAAGTGTGTCATCTGCCTCGCGTCACCAAATGACACACAAAAAAGCCACGCTCCGGCTTTTCCCGGAGCATGGCACTTAGTATTCTGGTTATTCTGTTGCCTTCAACCCGTTTAACAGCAGTTCCGCTGTAGAGTCAGCCAGCTGCTCCAGGGAACGCTTCTTTCCATTATCATTCTCCCGCCACCTGCGGTAAGTCCCTGCCGCTACATTACCTATGAATGCAGGCACAATCTCAGCATATTCATCATTATTGCAGAAATCCATGAAGTAATCGGAGTCGAAGAAATCATCCCTGATCTTCTCCTGGAATTCAGCATACTCTTCCTCCGAAAACAGCTTCCTGTATGCCGGTTCCTCCGTATTTATTGCATGGTAAAATACCATTACCCCCCCCCCGCAAATCGCGCGGTTGCAGGGTTTCAAGCTCCTGCTGCATCCGGGCAATCAGGTCATCTCCGATCGCATCGAGCACATCCTGCTTCGATGCGAAGTACTTGTAAAAAGTATTTGACTGAACGGGAGCTTCGCTCAGAATCTGCTCCACCCTGATCTGAGCAAACGGCTCACGCTCTACCAGAGACAGCATCGTATTCTTGATATCCCGTACAGACCGCGCGGCACGGGGATCGTTGGGATTCTTATTCACATTTCCTTTTGGCATAACATTCCTCCAGTTACAACTGCCCATTATAGTTGAATGTACGCATAAATATCAACCCGCATTTTCATGAAGCCTCGAGGCCTATCCATTGCATAACAGTATCTATCTGATCATCCCAACTGTCTGATTCCATCTTAATCTCTCTGCCCAGTCTGCAGAGCCATTCCCCGTATCTGCGGTTATACCGGTTGCCATCACGATAGACATAATTGATAAACCCAACAATCTGTCCATCCTTTCCATCAGCATATACAGCCTTTATTATCTGTACTTTCTGAGATTTCGACAAAATCTCTGTATACTTTCCAAGCCTGTTAAATATAGTTCTTACATTGTCGTACTCATTGCTGGTTTTCAGTCCGAACAATCCCTGGATAAGTGTCATAATCGACTTCTGCTCCTCATCTTCGAAGTGTTTTATTCCATCTGTTGTAAACACATCTTTCAGAAATTCTGATACATACCTGTCAGTCATACCTGATGCAAAATCAATAGTTGATACCAGCGAGCTATATGCATATTCAGCACTTGAAATCGGTTTATTAATAAAACCGACCTGACCAGCAGTAGCACACGCATTATCCTTAATGTGATCAATATACTGGCCGGCCTTCTCATGTATCTCCCGTTTCTGAACCTCTGATAATTCAATTTCAGTCATCCAGCCTGAAGTATCAAAATAATCGGTTGATGAAAGAGCCACATATGAAATAGCATCGAGTACACGATTTAAATTATTTTCCGCTGAGCTTACAATATCAGCTTCTGCATCTCTGCTTTTATAGATAGTATTCCTATACTCCTTGTATTTGTCAGACTTTATGTAATCATCGGCCTGAAAAAGCGGCATGGATGATTTTCTGTTATAGGCTCCATTCATAATGTCTGGATAAAGGTTCATAAAATTATTAACAGCATCATCTATTGCCTTGGCCCTGAGTTTAAACAGAGACTCACAGATACGGTCAGATACCTTATTTTCTGTCACAGAGCGTTCTCTATTTATTTTATAATCGTCCTTCCAGATCTTCTCAATCTGTTTTTTTAATGGGGCGGGATCCTTTAATATTCCATAAAACTGATCCAGATTCAGAAAATCTTTTTTTACAAAATCCTCAATATCACTAAAAGTATATGCAATGTCATCCGCTGCCTCCAGGATAAGCATGACAGGATTTAGAATTGCTTCATCATTCTGTCCAGTATATGTACCTGTTTCCTGGGCAATCTCATCAAATATTTCCCATTCTGGTCTATAAAACCCCATTTTACCCGGCTTGTTTCTGTCCGGTCGCGCAAGTGAAGAATATGGATACTTGATTATGCTTCCAAGTACGGCATATGTAAGATTAAGGCCCTTAATTTCTGTATCCTGCAACAGATACACAGTGGGATTTGCAATATGTGTAACTATCCTCAATGCCTGTGCATTCCCTTCGAAATTGGTCAGATCTTCCCACTGATGGTCATCAAGTATCTCTCTCAGAGTCTCGCCATTCCTTCCAACTACTACGTCATCTTTGCTCTTCACCCATTCCCTGATATATTTCTCACCGGTATGACCAAACGGCGGATTCCCTATATCATGCAGAAGTCCGGCACATGCCAGCACCTTCATCAGATCATGGCGAAAATCTTTGCTGTCGCGAGTATAGATATTATTGGGATGATAATAATCCTCCAGGTCTTCCTCATGTTCGCTTGCAACACGACGCGCGATCAGATCACCCAGAATCTCTGCAATCGAAGACACCTCAGTCGAGTGAGCCATTCTGGTTCTGACATAATCATTTGTCTCAAGAGGAAATACCTGCGTCTTCTCCTTGAGTCTCCGGTAATATGAACTCTGCACTATAGCATAGTAATCCCGTTCAAACGGACTTAAAGCACTATAGTCTCCTTTTTCCGCATATTTTCTATTGTGATTTAATAAGTTGTTCCATGATAATACCGGCATTTATGAGCCTCCTTAACGAAACACTCCACTCTCCCGAAGTGGACCGTTTCACACATTATTTGTAATTCACAAAACCTATATTCTGCAGGCCGTAACTGAAGTTCGATGTAAGATACTGGTTTATACACTGCAATGATTCATCGAAGCACTTCTGAGCCATAGACTCGCAACTGCTCAGATACTGTGATGCACCGGTTCTATCTCAGTGTAAAAATTCACTGTCTTGCATCCTTTCTTAAATGCAGATGCCTTACGTGATGTCATCGTCGCCTTGTATATATTCTGGATACCCATGCGCTCGTGAATGATCACATTGCTGACATTCCCATCACCTGTGAGATCAAATGATACTGTGAAATAGTCCGACGTATCATTATAGAATCCGAATATGTCAAAGCTTATCAGATTATCATTATTATGATACCCATATACAGTGCATGATGCATCTGAGGTCTTTAACTGCCCGAATGATACCGACTGCTGACTTCCGACACCGCTGTTCGCATTTATCAGAAGATAATTATTCAGGCCTGCAAAATGTGAAACAACCTGCACTGGAAGCCTTACTGTATAAGCACACTTCAGCTTCTTACCTCCAACAGTGCAGATTATAGTACCCTTACCGTCTCTCAACGAAGTGACAGTTACCTTCTTCTTATTATACTGATCTTCATACTGATACACGGTTCTGCGCTTTCAGCAGTTTTAGCACTAATTGTTGCTTCCCAATTAATCTTCGATTTCTTTACAGAAGTCGTGAGTTTAATGGTATATGACTTATCTGCATCTGTCATTGTAAGCTTCTTAGCTGACAGCTTTGATGCAGTCTTTGCATATGCCTCAACGCCCGTTGTCGCAGGCAGAACTACACCTGATACAGGCACTATAAGAGTTGCTGTAAGAACGGCAGCAGCTATCCTTTAAATAAATTATTCAATTTATACTCCTCTGTTCACTGACCTTCTCAGTCAGTAATCAAAAAAGACCCGAGGCCACTGGGAGGAGTGGTCCGGGCCTATAGTTTTTAGGTCATTACAGCCGTTTAACAGGGACGGCCGCAAATCAATTTGTCAAATTTGTTGATTTTCTTTGAAGGATTGGGTATTACTTCTTGTCAGTCTTGAAGGTCTTTGCCTTTGTAGCTGTTGGGCCCCAGGTTGTCTTTCCTGAAGCGTCCTTTACATAAGACTTAACCTTAACCTGAACCTTAGCACCCTTCTTTACTGAAAGAGTAGTCTTGCTGCCGGCTACGTTCTTGCCAACCCACTTGCCATTGCCTACCTTCTTGTAAACACGGTAGTTGACATTGCTGCCCTGTGAAGTCCACTTAACAGTAACGTAAGCGCCCTTCTTGTTAGAAACCTTGACGCCTGTTACCTTCTGAGGATTTGAAGGAACTGTAACTACGATAGTAGCAGTTCCGGCATTTACTTTGTCAGTCTCAGCAGCCTTTACAGTAACAACTGCTGTACCAGGAGCTACTGCTGTGATAGTACCATCAGCTGCAACTGTAGCAACATCTGTATCACTTGAAGTATATGTGATAGCAGCGCCTGAAGCTGTAGTAGAAGCACCAGCAGAAGCAGTATCGCCTACCTTTACGGTAAGAGCTGATGAAGCAACCTTGAGGTCTGAAACGGCCTTGGCTGCATTCTGAACGATATTAAGCTTTGCCTTTGCAGAAGTCTTTCTTGTAGTTGCTGTAGCTGGGACAGTTACCTGAATAGTTGCCTGTCCGTATGACTTAGCAGTTACAGTCTTACCAAGAAGTGTTGCAATAGAATCATTCTCATACTGAGCATCCTTGATGATGTAATACTGAAGAGTTGCACCAGTAACAGAAGTCGTTGCAACGATATCAGCTGAAGTCTTGGTCTTAAGATCAAGTGTCATCGGCTCTACGCTTACAACTGCTGCAGGTAATGAGTTAACCTCAATCTTTGCATAGCTGTCAGCACCCTTGATGTTCTTCTGGGCCTTTGTTGTAGCATGAATGTAAACTACACCAGCCTTTGTGCCTGCTGTGATAGTTCCATCCTGAGAAAGAGTAGCAATATCATTTGAATTGCCACGAACTTCGGCCTTATTCTCGTCTGCAAGTGAGATACTCACCTGAGATCCAGTGGCTGACTCAAACGAAACCTTAGCAGACTTTCTTGCATTTGATGCGGTTGAAGTGCTCAGATCAAGATCCAGCTTTTTGCTTGAATCATCAACTGTATTTCCAAGATCATCTTTGAAAGTAACGTAGTCCTGACCAACACTTGATACAACTACAGGAATCTGGACCTCAGCTGCCTGTGAATAGTCAGTTCTAGCTGCAAGTACTCTGATGTTTGCAGAGCCCTGTGCTACTGCTGCTACATGACCATTGGAATCTACTGTAGCTACCGTAGGATTGTCTGAAACAAGAGTTACTGTACCATTTGCAACAACACTCAGATCAAATGTCTTGTTTACAAGAGTATCAAGATCAATCTGTTTATACTTAGCTGTGCCTCCATCAATATCAAGGTTATAGGCATTTCCTCCGATTGTAAAGTAATCTGTGGTACCAGCCTTGGTGATGGAACGGATATTCTGCTCGTTGGCTACGACGTTGAATTTCAGCTGTCTGGTAGCAAGAACTGTATTCTGCTTGATGCTGTTAGTTCCAGAAGTAAAATCCTTCTTCGCAACTATTGATTCGGTAACTGTCGCCGTACCAATGTTCTTCGGTAAAACGCTAAACGTCGTATCTGAATCCTTATTAAAAGGCTGAACAGCAATTACAGAAGGATCAGAACTTTCAACTCTGATCTCGTACTGATTACCTCTCTTTTCTGAATTTGGAGCAGCTACGGTTCCAATTGTGTAAGTTGAAGTTCTTCCATTCTGACGATAATATGTCAGTGTAACTCCAAGTGAATTACCTTTCAGATCTTTCTGCTCCGCAGCTGTGTACTCTGCAGGATCTGCGTTGATCTTCCAGCCGTTTGAAGAATCTTTAAGAGTAATCTTGATTGTCCACACAAGAGTGTTCTCATGAGAACCATCTGAGTCAGTTACTTTAGTAACGGTGTAGGTATGATCGCCATTCTTACCAGTATTCTGATCTTCGAACTTAATCTTTACATCAGAAGCTGTATTGTCGTTAGCAGGAGAACCTACCTGGAAATAAAAGGTATCGGCATCCTTTGATGTAATACCTGTCTGAGCTGTTAAAGCAGCTTGTGTCGCTGTTCCGTTAACATAATTCTGATTTGATGGAGCAGAAACCTGATCACCTGAAACAGTAACCTTCAGAGCTTTGTCATCATCACCAGCTGAAATAGCGTATACACCAGGTGTAAGCTTTGTAGCCTGAGTTTCAAAGCTATCGGTTCCATTCTCGTCAGCATCCTGTTTGCTATTTACGTCTATTGTTGCAGAAATTGTCTGGACTCTGTTCGGAGTTGAATTAACCTGAGCAGAAGCCTCAAGGGAAGCAACCGGTGCGAATGTAAATGCTGTAGCTGCAGCAAGCACGAGTGCTAAACCTTTCTTTAAATTTAACATTTTGTTATGATTCCTCCTTTTTGTGTGAAACCCTCGTGTATGATCATGCACTCTTTCCCAGACCTATTTGATCTATCCTCTTCTGTTTGTAATAGAAGATTCGTGCGATCTCAGTCTGGCCGAAAGCAGATATATCTGTGGCACTCATACATTCCGGTTCCCAGTATGGAATAGAATGTTTGTCAATTTGCTACGTAAGCCCTGACCTCCCAATCTCGTATGACATAAGGCGGATCTGACAGCTACTGCATGCGTCGCAGGATTTTGTGACAGATCAATTATCATACATATTATGACTCACGTTCCTCAGAGATTCGCTGTTTTCCCTTTGGACGTCTCCCACTTTACAGCAGAAACGCCGGTCTGACTATGCTCAGAACCGGCGTTTCGCCTTTCTATTACGGTAACTGTGATTATCTACATCAATAGATTCATCTATGAAATTTTCCCTGGTTTAAGTTTTTTTCAAGGTTATGCCGGCTGTGGCGTGAAAGCTCCGTCTCCCTGTCCTGTTCATAGCAGACCTCCGATGACTTCCTTTACGTCATCCACGGACCGCACAACCACAGCAGTCCCGCCACAGGCATTTATCTTTCCGATCGTTACATCCTGTAGTGCCGTGGTCTTTCCGGTTGCTGTCTTGACCTCAAATGCCACGAATTCTCCACGAAAGCAGCAGATAATGTCCGGTATACCCGCCGTTCCGTACATCCCGCCATGCTCTTTCCAACAGAAGCACTGTGGAATGGATTTCAGGTACTTCATGATCTTCTTTACGATGCCGCTTTCCCTTTCCGGCTGTCTGTCCATACGGACCTCCTTTCCAGCTGACGAGGACATACCGCTCTACTTATTAGCAGCAAAAATTAACCGGATGAGTTCTGACACATAGCCTGGATTTTTCCCATCCAAAAATGGCCTCTATGTGTCAAATAAGAATCCTTTATTTACGGGCTTTCTGACACTTTGACAACAAAAATCCTATTATCCAGAAAAAAATTGAAAAAAAATCATAGTAGTGTTTTTTTTAATAAATATAAAAAGAAATAGGAATTTTGCTGTCAAAGTGTCAAATGGAGTCTGATGATCTGACCTCTGTGGCGACTTCCTGAGGCCTTTTGTGGCATAAAAAAAAAGCCCGGATCGGAGTTCTCCGAACCAGGCTCATTGATCATTGTTCATTGTACTATGGCATCCTCCTCCGGCTCAAGCGGATTACCTATACCAACGAACTCAAAACATAGCTCTGGTCTCCTGTTCCTCTGTTGAATGAACGCAGTAAGAAACGCACCGAATGCCGTAGCGATGATCGTGAATATGAATGACCGGATCATTTTTTCTTCCTTAGTTATTAAAATGATATACACGTTGAGTATACGGATCAACAATTTCAGTCGGATATTCAAATCCAACTATGTCCTCAGGTTTTACCGAAGCGACAGGAAAACAGACATCCATATCTCCTCTGTTCATACCATCACACATACTCGGAAGCCATATGTTCGTATCGATTGAATCAATGGGAACATCACAGGCGATGATCGTAGGAACACCAATCGAAGCTAGGTTGTCAAAATAATGAAGTCCATTATTAAAAGCGGCTATTATAAACTCAGATCCGTATATAAGGTAATGCCCTGCTCTCTCAAGCAGCTGTTTTTTAGTGCATGAAAGCCAAACTTTGCTTAAAGAGCCTGCTCCTGAGTAGCTTTCACAAACTTTATCAAAGGCATCCATCACACATTTTCTCTGCATTGTTCCAAGTTCCAGTAAGTCACACATCTTAAGAACCTGTTCCTTGCGTTCCTCATTACTAAATGTTCTGATACCTTCCGCCTTGAAACTCTTTTCATCGATGCAGCGTGTCCCGTGATATGCTCTTAAATGAGTATATTTATAAGGGTCATATTCATAACCATTTTCCATGTTATAAACAAACACTTTTTTCATATTTATTTTAGGTTTTCAAAATAAATCATGCTACTTTCTACTTGTGGCCAAACAATTTCCAAGCCTGATCCTATTCTGTATTGTATTCTATTATTGTTTTCCCTTACGAACCCCATTTTTTTTAGTACAGCTAATTCAGCCTGAAACGGCTTACGTGTTCCTCCGTTTCTCAAAGATGATTTTTTTGATAAATGAAGAACATTTGTAAATTCATCATTTAACCACATTAAATATGAATTATTATCAAATTTTCGATTTCCTTTTTCTACTACCTTAGTAAATGCATAAAAGTTAGTATCAAATTTCTCCTGAGACAGTTTATAAATATAATGAAGCATCACTCCATACTGCCCCTTTGAAAGCAAAGCGGCCCTAAGTATTTCAAAAGGGATCCCATAATTTGCCGTACCTATTTTTTCACATGCATCAACAAATTTATATCCCAAATCTGTTAAAGTTCCATCTGAGGACAGAAATCCTATGTGAAAGAGACCAGAATCAATCACCTCCCTATAGCTATGCGCATCCTTACGTACTTTCTTTGCGTACATTTCCCACGCATCATCTTCACTCAATGTAGAAGCATTGAGTTTCTTAACAAGCTTCTCTTTTATTGAATCTGAACGTCCTGAAAAAAGCTTCTGATAGTTACCACTCTTATCTATTATTATCTTTGTCGAAGAATTATTAACAGTATATGGCTTCCTAGTGCTGTAAATCGGCATCAGTCCTTCCCAAAAATATCTAGTAAACCAAACATATCTCCAAGCCTGATCAGCTATGGAATTACCCGGAGTACTGGAAAGATAAAAATATGGATCCTTTCCTGGTGCAATCCTTTGAACAGCACTATCAAGTTCTGACGGAAGATCTGGATATTTAACATTATTATCTTTAGAAGAAACTATTTTTATAGCCTGACAATAACGATAGAAGGCATCAGGATGACTCATTCCCTCTCTCATGTGAGCCCACAATGTCGAGACACTTCCACTTGTAAGCGTCTTTTTACCAGTACGATTCACCTTGTCACAGCTTGACAAGTCTATATCTCTTACACACTTTAAATGACCAGCAAAAGGTTTTGTTGCAGATAAATCAGGCTCAGAATATGTATAGACCGAAACCGGCATTTTGGGAGCAGTCGAGTCAATAATTCTCTTGACATGATTACCGGGAGCTGTGTAACTTGAATACCTTTCTGGAAAAGCCATTACAGCGGCATCGTAGCCTTTTTCCAAATATGCCAAGGACTGACCAATAGCAGTCAAAACACCATGAAGACCTTCATTAGGTCTCTTATATTCGAATGCAATTTTTATGTCATTACCTTTCGTGTTTTCCGCTTCAATCACTCCATCAGCAAGCGGCCATTCTCTACTACCCTCTCGTCCTGCCGAAACTGACCACGTTCCACCCACTCCTATCCTACCGAAAAAAGAACTGGATTTATTCATAATAATCTCTGCTATCTCTGATGAAGCGTAAGCTGCTTCTGTATCATGACTCATCTTATTTCTCCTCGTTAATATAATATGCTATCCTTTTCAAAAATGGCTCAGCCATTCTTGGGGGAACTGCATTTCCTACTTGTATACATTGTTCCTGCCTTGTCCCGAAGAAAATGTGGGTATCGGGAAAAGTTTGTATCCTTGCTGCCTCCCTTGCAGTTAGAGTCCTATTTAAAGTAGGATGAATAGGAAAGGCATTATGACCAGGAACCATAGTCGTTGCCGGCTTATTACGTGCCAGTCGCTTAAAAACATGACTATAATTTGACACTTTACCCGTCTTTGAATCCTTTCTTGTAGCTACTGCCAATTCCGGAGGCAAATCATCTACATTGAGTTTACATCCTTCTTTTACATATCCATATCTTGCAGCTACTATTTGTTTATGATGTAATGGCACATGATTCGGTATTTTATTCTCTTTCCCCACCAGATCCATTATCGCATCTCCAACAGTATTATATACTGGTTTTTTACCTGACTCTGCTGGATAATTTGTAGGTTTAGGCGGTTCATATTTAATTCCTAATCGGTTACCTATCATAAACATACGCTGTCTCTCTTGTGGTACCCCATAATCCACAGCACAAACAACATCGCACCATATATCCTTATATCCTATTTTATTAAACTCTTTTTTTACCTCCTCAACAAAATGACCTTTATCCAAATTAGTAAATCCTTTTACATTTTCCATAAAAAAGAACTTTGGTCTTATTATATCAACAATACGGATAAATTGATAGACTAATTTATTTCTAGGATCAGCTTTCGGATCATATCCCTGCGTATTAACAAATCTACGCTTTCCAAATATAGAGAACCCCTGACATGGAGGACCCCCCTCAACTAAATCTACTTCTCTTCCTAATGTATATTTTTCTAATACATCCCTAGTTAATTCATTGACATCTCCGACAATAAGCGGTATTTTCGGGAAATTATACCTATGCGTTTCCGCAAAAACAGGATTAACTTCATTTGATAGGATAATATCAAAGCCGCTATTCTGTGTTGCCAACGTTAATCCTCCCGCTCCAGAAAACAAATCAATCGCAATCATAAAGTCCTTTATCCTTCGCTTCCTTTATCTGTCCTTTTATAAATTCACCGAGTTTTTCCGAAAACATTGGTGGTACAGCGTTTCCAACTTGATGCCCCTGTTGCCTTCTGTTACCTTCAAAAATAATAGAATCAGGAAAGGTCTGGATTCTTGCTGCCTCTCTAACAGTCAACGTGCGATTTAATGTTGGATGAATAGGGAAAGCATCATTTCCTGGTACCATAGTTAAAGCCGGTCTTTTAGGATCCAGTCTTTTAAAAGTATTTCCGAAATTCTTTCTATATAGTTCTGGTGGAAGGTCATTTTCTGGCAATCTTCCCCCTTGAGGAACCAGCTTGTAGCGTTCTATATTCTTTTCGGTATGCTTCAAAGCAACATGATTAAATGACGGATTATCACCCATATTTTCCAAATCCCTTAAAACATCCCAACAATTATTCCATGGTTTCAGCCCATCTTCTGGATTATCAGAATGGTCCGGCTTTGGAAAACTAACGGGCATTCCAACTCTGTTTCCGATGATAATCACCCTGTTTCTTATCTGTGGAACACCGTAGTCCGCCATATTAATGAGCTTATATTCGGCATTATATCCTGCCTCCTTTAATGTTGTCATAACATTTTGCAAATAGGCTCCCTTATCCATCGTAAGAATACCTTTTACATTTTCCATAACTATAAACTTAGGCTTAAGTTCTTTGATGAGATTGGCATAAACTAATACCAGCTCATTTCTAGCATCGTGTTTATATCTTTTTATAGGATTGGAAGATGCTCTGTGTCCTATGGTAGAAAATCCCTGACAGGGTGGTCCGCCAATAACAATGTCTAAAGCATCATCTCCAATATAACTTTTTATTTCCTCTACCGAAATATTCCTTATGTCCCTATTTATCATTGGTATTTCAGGAAAATTTCTACGGTGAGTTTTCTCAACCTGATCATCATTGTCTATGCACAGTTTTATATCGAATCCTGCTCTTTCAAAACCTATATGCAAACCACCGGCTCCCGAAAATAAATCTATTGCCGTGAGTTTTTTATCCATTTTATTCTTCTCTCTCTTTCGTATTAACAATCTCCATAATATCACCTATATCACAACTGAGGGCTTTGCAAATCTTACATATACTTTCCATAGCAACAAACTCATTCTTACTGAGTTTTGCTAATACATTACTGCTAATCCCTGCTTTGGAAAGAAGATCTGTTTTTTTCATACCCTTATCCAAAAGCAGCTTCCATAATTTAAGATAACTTACTTTCATTTCAATCCTCTACATTAAAGTTCTTTATCTATGGCAGTATACCCGATTAGTATCCTTTAATCAAGTGATGATGATATAATATTTATAAATTTAAATAATTTATCACGATATAATGATTTTTTATGTCTTCGTACAATCTCCTCATGCATCTTTAGCCTTCCCATTCGGACGGTCTGAACGTAATCCCTCATACCGATTGCCCTGCTGGTCGCTCCACTCTTCGTATTCATCCAGCATTTCGCTGTCAAAGGCCTGGGAGGTCATGTCGTTGATGAGTGCTCCGGTAGTCTCGCCCGGCTCGAGGATCTCTGTCCAGTACCTTACCCCGTAAGTTGCCTCTTCCCAACCCGCCCCGGCTCGTAAGTATAGACCGAAGTGCCATCGACCTCCGGCATGGTGACCTTAACAAATGCATGGAACAACTCCGTGCTGTCATTTCTTCCTCCTCCTGTGCTCTTTTAGACTATATTCGCTCTAACGTAGTCACATAGCAAGCAGAAGATGTGATATAATCAGCTGAGGAGGATTAGCTGATGTAAAAGATAAAATGTCCGAAATGCGGTTCAACAGATACTGCACCAATAATGTATGGCTTACCCGTCTGGAGTGATAAGTTAAAACAGAAGATAGAAAGCCATAAGATCAGCCTTGGCGAATGCGTTGTTGGTAAAGACGCTCCAGATTACTACTGCTACAAGTGCGAGGAAGGTTTCTCTGTAGCAAAAGAGTATAAGCACAGAAATTAACGAAGTAAATGCCTGTTACGTTTATAAAGTAACACGCATTATAACGTAACAAGGGTATGACTCAAGGTTTCACATTGTATCTGCCATCTCAGAACAGAGCTACATTAGGGCATAAAAAAGGGCCCCTCCCAGAAGCCAGATTTTCTTTTGTGTAATACCCCTGCGGATCACGCGGCAGGCCGTCTATCCAGCTGCATATCTTGCGTTTCTGACTTACCCTGATGCTGTCAAATGGTCGGCCTATCTCTATAAACTGTGCCTCTATGAGTCCGTCCATTGCGTCTGTCCTGGCAAAACCGATCTCAAGAACCTGCGGTGACGGCCCCGGCTTTCTGCCTGATACTGCCGGCCTCTGATCATGATTGAATATCTTCGCACTCATGTAACTGAGCGTATTCCTGCTGAAAAGTTCCGGAGCTATCCCGTATATCTCCAGTATCTTATTTATCCCCAGCGGAAAAAGCGGATATGCGTCCTCATAAAACCTTTCTGACATCGTTATCTTTATCTCTGACCATTTTTCCTCTGCTTTACTGACATAGGGATTGTCATTCAGCTGTTTAAGCTGACGCTCCTTTTCATCAAGCTTCTTTTCATCTCCCGGCAGTGTGACTCTGTTCCTCTCAGTCTCATCCTGTTTTTGCTTCTTTATTTCATTCTTACCATTGGCTTTCCATGTATTAAAAAGCTGTATCCTGAATTCGGTGGTGAGTTCCAGTTCTGAATAATCCACAAAGCTGACGCATGGATTGTTCCTAAGTTTTTCGGTCTGATAGAACATAGCATTTCCTCCGTTTTCTGCAATAAAAAAACACCCGGATGACGGGTGCCAACTGTCATGTTGGACTCCATCATCTGGGTATCAGTTTACGCGTCCCCGGTGACACATCACGGCTGTGAGAGGTCATGGTTTCCTGCCATGAACTCGACGTATTTGCCAGTACCGATGGCCACACAGGTCATCGGGTCTTCTGCTGTCATGGTGTTGATACCGGTACGCTCTTCCATCAGCTCTTCAAGGCCACGGAGAAGTGATCCGCCACCGGTCAGGATGATGCCACGGTCAGCGACATCGGCTGCGAGTTCAGGAGGAGTCTTCTCGAGAACTGAGTGAACAGCTTCTACTATCTGGGCTGTAGGTTCGCGGAGAGCTTCCTCAGTCTCCTCGGATGAGACCTCGATGGTCTTCGGAAGACCGGTCACGAGGTTACGTCCACGGACATTCATAGTCTCCGGAGTAGAAAGCGGATAGCAGGTTCCGATATTTATCTTCATATCCTCAGCGGTTCTCTCACCGATCAGGAGGTTATGCTTTTTTCTCATGTATC
>Ga0256405_10006723_pt1 | contig 18080 bp, 13 predicted proteins | sample RumenRJG_02DNA_FD_189096 | JGI IMG/M metagenome (GOLD analysis project Ga0256405, IMG submission 189096) | Bovine rumen microbial communities from Lethbridge, Alberta, Canada - RJG_02 | ecosystem: Host-associated > Mammals > Digestive system > Stomach > Rumen | place: Canada: Alberta... | reverse complement strand
GGCTTCTATCATTGAAGAAGCTCATCAACTTAACGTCTCTATTATTAAGTATAATGATGAAAATTCTTTGGCTTGTATTATCACTCTAGTTTATCTTAGTGCCAGATCTCAATATCATATTATAAGAGAAATGCCTTCGGGCAAAGGATTCGCTGACTTTGTTTTCATCCCTAATAACAAATCTAAACCCGCTTTTATTATCGAACTCAAAAAAGATTCTACTCCTGATGATGCTCTTAAACAAATAAAAGAAAGAAACTATGCTTCTTCTCTTAAAGACTGCACTGGATTAAAGCTCGCTATTGGAGTATCTTATTCCTCTAAAGATAAAAAACATTCTGTTAAGATTGTTGAAACGTAAAATCGCAGAAACTTGTTGCAAACACCAAGTAAATTGACAATGTAAAAAAATAAAAACAAATGCATTTGTTTTTATTTAATTTATATCTCGCCTATAAAAGAAAAATATCTTTTTCACTATTTAAAATCTTCAAACTTTACATCTTTACTTTATTTCTTTTCTTTTTTTTAATTTTCTTTTACTTATTTCTGAAAATTTTTTAGCAAAATCCCCTGTTAATCCTACTTTTAGATATCCATTTTCCAAGTAATCCGCTATAGAATCTTCTTCATTATATACAGGTAATATAGAAAATTCCATATTTTTATAATATTCAGAATGTTCTTCTTCAATTTCTTCTACTGCATTTTCTATTACATCTTTTATATCTCTTTGTGGATTATTAGTTTTCTTTTCATCAGGAAGTTGTAATTTATGCTGGATGGCTCGAAAACTTATCGTAAAATACCCATTTTTTTCTATTTGTTTTGTATTTTGACGTGCAAGATAAAAAATATAATAAATTAAATCACTCGCTTTATTAGAAAGCTTAAAATAATACTTTGGAAGTATTGTAAAATATTGAGATAGAAAATTCCAGTTTATACGAGTATTGAAAAAAACATAGCACTGTCCCCTGTTTATTCTCGCACCTGTAAATAAGACTTCTAAAGACTCTATTTCTATCTTTTTAGTCTTGGTACTTTTCAAACTTCCTTTTATCTTCATACTAGTTAATGTATCCATTCCAGATTTAAAACCAGTTCGAGCACTATTTAATACTTTATAAAAACCTATTTCTACAAGCTCTCCAAGAGAAAAACTTATGTAATCCCTTGTAAGATCTCCTTCATATATAACTTGCTCATTCGCCTTTATAAGGGTAAATACAAAAAGCTTCTTTGCCGTCTTATTGTTTCCCGTTAGCCTTTCTATATCTGATATTTCTAAAGATATTTCTGCATTTTTATTAATTAAATTTATGATTCTTTTACTTCCATCCTGATTTTTCATAATTTCATATAACGTATTATGATTTATTTGCTTTTTGCGTTTTGGTAAATCCGATACATTTTTACCAGCACCAAGAACATCCATACATAAATTACTTGCAGGGCTGTCTCCAATATAAAAATAACGTGTTAATTCTTTTTTTAGTTCTTTTTGTTCTGTTGCACTTAATTTTTCTCTCGAACTTAGTTTTCTGCTTATATTTTTAACAGATAACTTTCCTGATTTATCTTTTTGCACTTCTACTTCTACTTTAAACGATTCACCATCTGCTGTAACAAAATTTTCATATTTTTTCATAATTTATTTTGACCTCTATTAAAAATCCAAGAGAACAAACTTTTCTTTTTTTGAGTATTAGATTCTGATTCTATTTGAAAAGAATCGATATGTTCTTTTATGGTTCCGGCATGCAGAGCTTGTGAATTTGCAAGAGACTTGGTAAGTGAAATTTGCTGTTCTTGCATAGATTTTATAATACTTTGCAATTCAAATATTTGGTTATCTTTCTTTGCAAGTTGCTTGTCTTTTATCTCTATTTGTTCAATCAAAGCGTTTATTACCAACGAATTCGAGCTTCCATCTTTACTTGATTCTGCTTGCAAAGATTTACCAAATATTTGCAAAGCGTCGATATTTATTTTCTTACATTTACCAAATGATTTGCAAAAATTTTGCAAGTCCTTACCAAGCATTTGGTAAATTCTCTGTGTGCTCACTCCTGCTAAATTTGCAAATTCTTTAACACTTAAATATTTTTTTTCTTCTTCCATTCAAATGTCCCTCTTGATTTTGCTTAACTATAAAAAACTTATATAAAATTATGATTTACTTTTTTAATAATACTTATATATTTTTTGTTATTATTATTTCGCCACCCAAATTAACTAAGCTAACGACTTTTTACATTTTTTAAATAAGACCTTTTTAAATAACTATCATCAATGAAGACGTATTTTGTTAATTTAATTTTAAAACTTACTAGTTTATATTTATATACTTTTCATATAAGCAACTGTATATTAAGATTCATTTGTTCCTTACTTAAAGATCAAAGATCCATTCTAGCATTTTTCGACGATCTTTTTCAAAATTTTCCTCTCTCCTCATAAAAGAAAAAACTTCAAATTCGACAGATTTCGTTTTTCGTGCCCATACATGTCGTTTTTATGGCCATATTCGCACGATAGACCCCTTTTTGATGAAATTTATACCCCTGCACTCTATCGTCGCTCTGAGGCGTTTCTAGACCACCTTATGAGAGTGCATCTAAAAAACGTTATGAATCATAGTGTCCTCTACAAGATAAAATTTCAAGTAAGTTATCATTAACTCTATATACAAGACGATGCACATTATCTATCCTTCTGCTCCAAAAACCAGATAATTCTCCTTTCAAAGTTTCAGGTTTTCCAATGCCTCTAAACGGATTACGTTCTATATCTTTAACCAATTGATTAATTCGCTTTAAAATTTGTTTATTTTCTGATTGCCAATATAGATAATCATCCCACGCTTTGCTGAACCAAATTTTTTTCATCATTCTTCCTCAATCAATTCATGAGAAACACCTTTTCCCTCGTTCAACTCTTTTATTCCCTCTCTCAAAAACGACATATTGCTCTCAGAATAAAACGGATCACTCGAAATAGGAAACGGTATCTTTCGTTCTCTTAAAACAGATTTGATAAAAATATTTATTGCAGACGAAACACTTATTCCAACATCATTGCAAAAAGAATCAAACGCTTTTTTGTCTTTTTCATTTATTCTTGCAGAAACAATAGCATAAGACATACCAATCAGCTCCTTAATATTTTTTTATCATTCATACCATATTATTATTTATATCACAAATATGTTTATTTTGCAACTAAACGTATTACTTTTGCTATTTAACAAAAAAAAATCTCCTCGATTTTTTTCCTGCCTCTAAGAAAAAAAACTTCAAAATCGACCAACTTCGACTTGAATGGCCATTACGGGCATTTTAAGGGGGTAAATTGGGGAGGTAGACCCCTTTTTGATGAAATTATACCCCCTCGTCACAGATGCTCTTAAAATCGATTTTTGACCCCTCTATGAAAGTGTCTCTTGAAACCTTGATATTACTTGATTATATAAAACAGCAAATTTCAATTTTTTCTTAATTTTATCCAAACATATCATTTGTCGTTATGGTGCCCTTTCAACCGAACGATTTGAATAGAACTATTAACTAGTTTTTTTATCCTGAGATTGCCGATACAAATACTCATTCCACGCTTTGCTACGAAATGATAAATTATATTTCATTTTTTCATTTTCTTAAGATCTTCTAAAGATTTATAAACAACATTGCGTCCATGCTCAAGATCATCTAGACGACGTAGTATTTCTTTCTCATCGTATGAATCTGCCTCAAGATCAAAAGGAATTCTATGTTTTTTCGACACTGCTTTAGCAAAAACTGTAACTGCTGACGATAAAGACAATCCAATATCATCAAGAACAGCCTCAAAATCTTTTTTCAAAGTTTCATCCATTCTTATAGTAATACTTACTGATTTTGACATACAATCTCCCCTTTTTTTTCTAAATTGTATGCAAAAATAATCGCAAATGTCAACAGAATAATTATAATTATGCAATATGTTGTGTAACCTTATGTAGTTATAAAATCTTTTCTTTAAGAAACATGAGAAAAATATAGAGTCACTTTTCTATAAAGATACAAACATTAAAATAAATTAATGCGTATTAAACAATAATCACAAATTCGTTCTAAGTGGTCTAGAATCGATTTTAAGAGCGATCGTGACGAGGGGATGAATTTTATAAAAAAAGATCTATCGTGGCTGTAAGGGGCCTTAAAATGAAAAATAGAGGCACTCAAATAACAATTGAACAAATTAGAGTTTTTCCCTCTAGAAAAAGAATAAAAATCAAAACCATTTAATTGAAAATATATTAAAAAAATAAATCGAATTTTGTAAACTGTAAGAACACAATCTAAGATTCAATTTCAACTTTAGCTTATTAAATTAACTGAAATTCCATATTTTTTAAATCAAAAATAGTCTCAAAAATGACAAACTTACCTTGTCTACCAAGGAAAACAAAGGATTTACTGTTTGAATTAATCTTTTTTTGCTATAAAGTAAATCAAAATTTTAAAATTCACATTTTACGTGGGAAAATTCACATTTTACGTGGGAAAATCCACATTTTACGTGGGAAGCAAAATCCGAAATCCCTTGATAAACAAAGGCTTGACATATTACAGAAAATCCCAATTGATTATTAATAGATAATCAATCAGTATGTTCCGCCTATTCAAAATTAGGCGGAACATGCTAAAATTTAAAAACATGCCTGTAAAAGAAGAATTGACCAATGGGAGTTAAAAATGGATAAAGAAAGGGCTAAACAATTCATAATAAATAGCGCCCGTGAATATTTGAAACCTGACAAATCAAACAAAGGATACATTTGCCCCATATGTAAAAGCGGCTCAGGTAAAAACGGTACAGGTATAACCACAAGGGATAATATTCATTACACTTGTTGGTCAGGGGGCTGCTTCACAAACAGCGACATTATAGATATCATAGGACTTGAATACAAATTGGAAGATTATAATGAGAAACTAAAAAAAGCAGCCGACATTTTTAATATAAATATCGAAGAAAATGATAATAAAAACTTATTAATGAATTTTAGATTAAGTACGAACAATAAAATTCCTAAAAAAGTTACAGAAAACGTTCAGGAAACAGATTTCACTTCTTTTTTTTCAGAGGCAAGTAAAAATATAAATGAAACTGATTATCATAGGGGACTCTCGATTAATACCATCAAACGTTTTTGTTTGGGTTATGTGAAAAATTGGAAGCATCCCAAAGCTCCAAATTCTCCATTTTCTCCGAGATTAATCGTTCCAAATGGTAAGTATGGTTATTTAGCTCGAGATACCAGACAGAGTCTCAGTGCAAAAGAAAAAAAATATAGTAAAATTAGAGTAGGCAAACAGAAAATATTTAATGCCGAAATTTTAACAGAATCTAATAAACCTATTTTTGTTGTCGAGGGTGAGTTTGACGCTCTTAGCATAATTGATGTTGGCGGAGAAGCTTTAGCTTTAGGTAGTGTATCGAATGTTGGTTTGCTTTTAAAAATGTTTGAAAGATATGTATTACCTCAACCGATTATTGTTGCTTTAGATAATGATAAGCCAGGCGAGAAAGCAAGTAATGAAATCTTAAAAGGTTTAAAAGAAATCGGAATTACTTCTTATAAATTTAATTTAAACTCAAAATATAAAGACGCGAATGAATTTCTAAACGCTGATAGAGAAGGGTTTAGATTAGTTGTTGAAAGAGCTGAGAATATGGGATTAGAGTCTGAGAAGAATCAACTTGAAAGAGAATCTGTTTTATCTTTTTTAAGTGGATTTTTCGATAGGATAGAAAATCGTAGGAATTCCGATTTTTTTTCTACAGGCTTTAATAATTTTGATTCTATTTTAGGTGGTGGTTTTCATCCAGGTTTGTATGTAATTGGAGCTATAAGTTCATTAGGGAAGACTACTTTTTGTTTACAAATAGCCGATAAAATAGTTCAGCAAAATAAGGATGTTTTAATATTTTCTTTAGAAATGTCGCGGGATGAGATTATAGCTAAAAATTTGAGTAGACTTACTTTTTTAAAAGGAAATTTAACTTATGCTAAAACTACAAGAGATATCTTAAATGGATTACATGATTCAAAAGATTATCAAGCTGATGTAAAATTTATAAGTGATATTATTGGTTGCTCTGATTATTGGAAAAATTTGTATATCATCGAAGGAATAGGAAATGTTGGTATAAATGAAATAAGAGAAAGAGTAAAAGATCATATAAGAATCACAAAAAATATTCCATTTGTATTAATAGATTATCTTCAAATTGTGGCCCCTGTAGATATCAGAGCGACGGATAAGCAGAATATAGATAAGACAGTTTTGGAAATGAAGCGTCTTTCACGAGATTTTGGTGTTTCAATTTTATGTATATCTAGCTTTAACAGAGAAAGCTATATGTTTCCAGTGAATCTTGCAAGTTTTAAAGAAAGTGGAGCTATAGAGTATTCTTCTGATGTTTTGATAGGATTACAATATTTCGGAATGGATTATCAAGAAAATGATACTAGTGGATTAAGACAAAATAGAATAAGGAGTCTTATAAAGGAATTTGAATTAAAAGCAAAAAACAGGGAATCTCAAAGTATACAAGTAAAGGTGCTTAAAAATAGAAATGGTAGTAGAGGAGATTTTGTTTTAGATTTTTATCCTATGTTTAATTGTTTTATCGAGCCTAAGAAAAATGAATTAGGTGGTGGTACTGAAATTTGGTATAAAGAATATTAGCATTTATTAATTGTTATATTGATCAAAAAAGATGAGAAAGATATTTGAATTCTATGGTTATAAATAGATTAGAAGTAATTAAAAAAATGCCGATTTATACAATTAAGTGATATCAACGGTTTCAAGAGATAATCTCATAGAGTGGCCTAGAAACGATTCTAAGAGCGATTGTGACGAGGGGGCTATTTTACCAAAAAAGGGGGGGCTACCTCTTGAATTTGGCCCCTTAAAATGCTCGTAATGTGCATTTAGATCGAAGATTGTCGAATTGTATTTTTTATTATAAAATAGGAATTTAATTGGTGTGCAAATGATATGCATGCAGTTGGTAGTTTCTGGGCTTTTGAGTGTTAGGCTTTAACTTACCAAGGGTGGATTCCACCCTTAATTGCGTTTCTAAATCTTGGATTATCTAAGACTTTCGCCGGGGGGCTTTATACGCCCCCCGCTGCGGTCTGGCTGTGCCAAGAAACTAACTTGGGTGATTCTAATTTTATTAATGTTGTGTGTATCTATAAAAAGTGAAGTCAATATATTCTGACTTCACTTTTTTATTAATTTTATATTAATTTTTCTGTCTCTCCTGTGTCTAAATTAATCATAAATTCACCTAATACCATTCCTCCTGCAAGTTTTTTCGCATCATGCTCTTCTTTATCTTGATACTCATGACATGTTACAAATAATGTATTTCCATATTTATTTATTACGGTTGTTGTTTTTAAATAAAGATTAACAATGATATGTACTTCTTGATCAGACTCAAAATATGCATTAGAATATGCTACTGCCAAATCTTTATCAATACTTTTACTGGAATAAACAATAAGTTCTCGCCAATTACCTGTAGTGTCATTTATAACACTCTTACACCACGTAGGGCTTGTATCTCCTAAGGATTTGTTAAAATCTTTTTTTAACTTAGCTTTATCATCTTTTTTTGTATTTAATGCTGTAATTCCAGTTAAGATAAAGAACAAGGTGAAGCATCCCAGAAAAATAAATGCCATTTTCTTCGATTTAGAATTGTCTTCTTCCGCTTTCTTTTGCTTATATGACTTAATGAAAAATACTATCATGGTTATCAATGACACTAGAAATAAAAAAGGAAAAAATATTGACATAGTAATCTCCTATCTTTTATCAGCAACAATAATATTATATTTTTGAAATCTCAAAGAAATAGCAAATAATTTTTATTCCTAATTCTTTTTTTATTTTACAACTTTTGTGAAATAAATACAAGTATGGTATGGTGAATTAAATAAAGACTAAAAGGATACCAACTTATCTTTTATTCAAAACAAAAAGATCGCTTGATGATTAATATTTAATAAATGTAATTGACCAACTATAAAAGCATAATAAAATATGAAAATAAATATTCTTATTTCCAACTTATTAGTTATTATATGTTTAAATATGTTCGTTAAATACGATATTTAATTTTTATTTATCGTTATAATGGCCTTTTAACTGTATGATTTGAATATTATTAGATTCTATTCTGTAAACTAGTCTATCTTTACTATTTATTCTTAAACTAACATAACCTGAAAGTTCACCTTTTAGTCTTTCAGGCTTTCCTAATAAATTATCTCTACAAATAGACTCTATCAAAAGGTTTATTTTCTTAAACATTCTTTTATCTTGTTTTTGCCAATCTAAATAGTCAGACCAAGCTATATAACTAAAGGAAATTTCATATTTCATTATCTAACCTTTTTAATTCTTCTAATGTTTTAGTTATACATTGCCCATCTTCTAATTGCTTAATAGACATTCTTAAAGAATCTAAATTTGATTCGCAAAAAAATGGATCCACTTTCAATTTAAAAGGAATTTCTCCTTCCCTGATAACTGATTTCATAAACAGAGTAAATGCAGTAGTTGTATTAAGCCCTATATTTTCAAATATTCGTTCGGCTTGTTCTTTAATATTTTTATCTACTCTTATTGTTATTGTTGACATTTTCATATAAACCATCTCCTTTATTAGGATTTTACTGCAAAAAGCATTATATTGTCAATATATTAGCAGTAAAACTTGCTACAAATTTTATAGATATCATGAGTATTACTAGCCGATTATTTTTCCAAAAACGCCTATTTTTCATTTTTAGCATGTTTATGTGCGGTGGTGGTGCTGGAAGGGGCATGTCAGGCAAGTGAGACTCCTGGGGGGTTGACATTTCCTCCTGTTTATCAATTATTAATTATATTTGAGTTTAATTTTTTTTTATTCGTCATTAGTACTTAGTGCTATTGTTAGAGTTTCCATTGCTCTTTAAAAATAATCACTAGAATAATTAGAGATAAGGAATTTAAAAAAATATATAGATTTATTTGGAATAGAAACGACTATTACCGAACAATTAACTACATTGTCCAGATAAAAAGAAAACAGAATTGATAATCATGTCAATAATTTTATATAAGCAATATAAGCAATAAGTTTTGCGAATAATTCTAGTAAGATAATAGCGAAAAGGTGATTCATTTTGTTCGGAATCGTCTCATTTTGTCCAACCCTTGAATGAAACTTTAATTGCCAATAGGGAACTTTTGTAGTATAATAATTAGAAAAAGTTCCCTAAACTGAGGATAAACCATGAATGAATTCAATGAAATATATCTTTTGCTGCAAGAAAAAGCAGATTATCAAGCGAGAATAAATATGATTCCTTATGATGGATCTCCTGAAATTAAAGAAAACGAAAGTGGAAAATATTTATACATTAGAAAAAGAGTTGGGAGTCGTCTTACCTCTAGCTATGTTGGAATTTATACAGATGATCTTTATAAAATTCTTATTCGAGATTCAAAAGAGCTGAGAAAACTAAAAAAAAATATTAGAAGCATAGACAAAAAATTAGCAGAACTGGGATATAAATCATCTGAATTGGATCCCCGAGTTATTTTGAATATTGATTTTGCCAAGTCAAATATGAAATCGAATATCTATGATCAAGCGGTTCTTGAAGGAGTAGCTACTTCGTTTCCGCAGACGGAGGATATTATAGACAATGGGATTGTTAATGGAGTGTCCTCTAATGACATACAAAAAATATTGAATCTTAAGCATTCTTGGGAGTTTATTATCGATAAAGATGTAATACAATCTAAATCTGATTACTATTTGTTATGCCACATTGCAAAATTAGTAAATGAAGGATTTTTTACTAATGGAGGAAAAATACGGGGAATTCCAGTTTCAATTGGAGGAAGTTCATATAAGCCCCCTATTCCTATTGAGTTTATTGTCAAAGAGAAAATACTGAATATATTGAATTCAAAAAAAAAAGATATAGACATCGCAATTGATCTTTGTATGTATAGTATGAAAACTCAAGTTTTTATTGACGGAAATAAAAGAGCATCAGTAATATTTGCAAATCATTATCTCATTGCACATGGTCAAGGAATGTTAATTATTCCCGAAAATCATGTTTCTGAATTCAAAAAAAAACTAGTGAAATACTATGAAGGAGAATACATAGAAGATATCAGAAATTTTCTTAAAGAAAAGTGTTGGAAAAAATTTTAGTGTTTATGAGAAATTTTGATTATAAAAATTGAAAAGTAAGGCATAGGGTTATGAATAATGGTTTTAACAATCTACTTTCTATTATTATCCATAGTGTAACGAATTAGTGACTTTTTTATTTGTATATTATTACAAATTAAGAAATGAAAAAAAGAATTAGCTATAGTGGTTTTTAATATTGCCATATGTGCATCCAGAAAAATAAATAGTAAGATAAGGTGTTACAACAATTTTATCTTTGTTACCATAAAGGATTTTCCTAGACTCAATTGCAGAAATTCTCCCAAAAACAAGGTATAATTGGGAGAATTTTGAATTCGTTGGGAGAATCGTCGTGAGAAATTTTGATTATGAAAATTTAAAAAATAAAACATGGGATAATGAGATCTTGTCTTATGTTGCAAAGATTCATGAATACAAAGGAAAACAAGAATTCTATATCAAACACAATTATGTCAAATTAGAAAGATTGATAAAGATAGCTAAAATTCAAAGCATTGAGTCATCCAATAGTATTGAGGGAATTGTTACTACAAATGCAAGATTGAAAAAAATTATGGATGATAAAACTACTCCCCAAAACAGAGATGAAAAAGAAATAATTGGATACAGAAACGTTCTCAATATGATTCATGAAAATTATAAATATATTGATTTAACTCCAAATTATATTTTGCAATTGCATGGAGAATTATTGAAGTACACTTCTTTTTCTTATAGGGGAAAATTTAAAACATCTCAAAACGAAATAGCAAAATATTTACCAGATGGAAAGAAAGAAATTATTTTTTATCCATTGGATCCATATGAAACTCCTAATGCCATATCTAATATTTGTAAACAATATAAAAATACCGTTTCTGTTATAGATCCTTTGATTCTTATTCCTTATTTTATTTTGGATTTCTTATGTATTCATCCATTTAATGATGGAAACGGAAGAATGAGCAGACTATTAACTCTTTTACTTCTATATAAAAGCGGATATATGATAGGACAATATATAAGCATTGAAAAAACAGTATCTGAAACAAAAGAAAATTATTATGATGCGCTGGAAATATCATGCCAAAATTGGAGAAAAAATGAGAATGATCCTACAGAGTTTATAAAGTATATGCTAAGTATTATTCTCTGTTGCTACAGAGATTTCGAAAATAGAACTAAATTAGTTCGTGAAAATAAAGTAACTAGATCTTATGATATTGTCAAAGAATATATTATTAATAAAATTGGAATATTTACAAAGAGAGAAGTGCTGAACGAATGTCCTAAATTATCAAGTTCATCAGTAGAATCAGCACTGAAAAAATTGGTAGATAAAGGAATTATTAAAAAAATAGGTAAAGGGAAAAATACTCATTATACAAGAATTTAATTGTCTTATAATTTTAACTATAGTTTTATATTATTTTTTTAGTTAATATAACAGGGAAATTCGTTAATGAAATTGAGGACGTAGAATCAAAACTTTTTGAATTTGACAATGATTTATAAATAAGGTGCATAACACTTTCTAATTTGTAACTAACTGAAGATTATCCCCTCATCTTTTTTGCACTTACAAAATTTTTTCGTTATTTGCCGTGTAAATGGAGTTGTTTGTTGGTTTAATGACTTAAAATTCAATTTTTGGAAGATTTTTTACTATATCGATTGTTTTAACGCTTAATGTAATTACAGATAATAATAAATTTAAAATATATTTGGGACTATTATTTTCTTCGCACCAGTCATTTGGATCATTCTTGATTTGACTATCTTTATCTGTCTTAATTTGATATCGGTCCATGATCCATTCTATTGCTGATTTGCCATTTATTATATATTCATAAGCTTCTGGTGGAATGTTTTCAATTGTGATGTCTTCATTAAATATTATTTTTGATTTATCTTTGTTTGCAAATTTCATCTTTTTGACGTAGTAATTTCCATTATCACCTAGTACTTTTATGTTTTCTAGAGGAATTTGATTTTCATAATTTAAATGTAAATCTGCAAGATCCCTTCCTGCTTTTGAAAATTTCCAAAATTCTTCTTCATTCTCTAAAAGTGGAATTCTAGGTAATGATTTTTTCAAGTCGTTTGCGAAATTATTTTTGTATTCATTAGAATGTAAAAATCCATAAACATAATAGAATATATCTATCTTTTGAATTTTGTCGCTGTAATATCGTCTTGCTAAATTTAAAATGTAGTCACTTACTGCTTCGTGTTTGGCAAGTTTTTTTTCATTATCTATATGCTGCCATTTTGAAAAACCTAATTCTGAATTGTAGTAATAAAGTGGAAAACATTGTGTATCGCCCATAAAGTGTATATCTGTAACTTTATCAGTGATTAATGTAGAAAAATTTTTAGAACTATTGCTAACACAAATCATCAAATTTTTTGTGTATTTTGTTGGAAAAAATTTGTTTTTTTGAGAGGGACGATGCGTAAATATTGCGTCTAAATAGAGATTATTTTTTGTAAATGGCCTATAATAAGACTTATAAATATTTTCTTTCTTAAAATTAGTTTTTTTACAATTCTGAAAATAATTTTCCAATGAGCTTGACCATTTAATTTTTGCTGGTTCTGAATTATCTTTTTTAAAATAAGCAAACTTAAAACTTGGATTTTTTTGTTTTAAGTTTTTAAATTCATCTATTTTGCTATTGTAAAACTCAATAGTATTTTTCATATTTTCTGTGAGTCTTCTATTTGAAAAGTTGTATGCCCATGAGTCACGTCCGGTAGAAATTCCACATGAACGAATTACAAAAAATGATTCACAATTACTCTGATATTTTGCTTCTGCATTTAACGGTATAAATTCCAAAAATTTATTATTTCTTTGATTAATCCAATCTCTATATTTATTTGGAAATATTTGTTTCAAATTCATATTTGGACTGAAAAAACTCTTACTATCTTTTACAATTTGTAACTTTTCTTCACGGTTTAAATAATCTCCAATATCGCGATAAAATATTTTTGCTTTACCTTTGTAATCTTTTTTCTTTAAAAGTAAAGTGATAGCAATAGGAACTCTAGAACTATTTCCAAAAATTGTTCCTCCTTCTTTTTTTAAACTTTCCTTGCCATTAACTCTTAAGTTTCCTCTTAAATTAAAAACATAAATTTTATAAAACTCATTTTCAAGTGATTTTCTAAAACCATCCATTGATAAACCATCAATCCATCCGCCATTTGTAACATAACAAATAACACCATTATTATTTCCAAGCTTATCTGTCGAGTATCTAAATGCACGAATGTAACTATCGTATAAAGAATTTTTATTTTGAGCAGTACTTGTCTCAACATATTTTTGTTTTACTCTCGAATCTAAATTTGGATATTTTTTATTCGGATTATTATCATTTGAATTTTTTTGTCCTGCAGAATACGGTGGATTACCCATAAAAACAGTAATAGAAGTTTCTTTTTCATTTTTAATCCTCTTAGAATTTACTGGGAAAAAGTTACTGAAATAGTCTTCTTCTTCGGAAGTTTGAAATGTATCAGTTAAACAGATTCCATTAAAAGGGAAATAATATTCATTTTCACTAGCAGTTTTAAAAGCATTTTCAATATTCACCGCGGCGATATAATATGCCAATAATACTATTTCATTTGCAAAAATTTCTTCATTATATTTTCTTTTTATGTTTTCTTTGTTTATTAAACCAGATTGAATAAGTCTGACAATGAATGTTCCAGTACCAACAAATGGATCTATTATATTTACTTTTTCATCATTAAAATCACAATTAAACTCTTGTTTTAAAGCATCGTTAACTGAATTGATTATAAAATCTGCAATTTCTATGGGAGTATAAACAATTCCAAGTTGTTCTGACATTTTCGGGAAAGCAATTTTGAAAAATCTATCATATAAATTATTTAAAAGTGTTTGCCGACCTTCAGGATTTGTAATTCCACTTACCCTTCGCTTAACGCTTTCATACAGTTGCTCAAAGAAACTATCTCTTTCTGAAAATAATTTTTCTACGTTCAATTTCAAATGATTGAGTATGTTTCTCATTGCAATAGAAACCGGATTATTTTCTATAAATTTGTAATCTTCAAATAGAGAATTAAAAATAGGTTCTGTAACAATATGTTGAGCAAGCATTTCTATAGCATCTTTTGCAGAAATTCCTTCATCTACATTTTTCTTTAATCCGTTTAAGAAATCATCAAAAATATCTTTGTACTTTTCTTTTTTTACTACTTCTTCGAGTTTTTCAATTACTTTTCTTGTAAATTGTTCTGTATCTTTTGCCCAATCTTCGTAGTAAGTTTTATCGCCAACTTTTTTAACAAGTTTTGCATAAAAAAGTTCTTTTAATTTTTCTAAATTTTCTGATTTTAAATCTAATTCTAGTTGTTTAAATCTATTATTGTTATTATAATTCGATGGCTTCATTCCTACTATATTTGTTTTTTTTGATTTGCCTTTATTTAAAATAATATCTTTTATTTCATTATCAGTAAGAGTTTCGTCGTGAGAACGAAGTGCGTTTATGACTTTCCAAACAGTAGAATAATCGCCCTTCGCAAGTGAATCTTTTGCAGAAGCATCTTCAGGAATAACTACAGGTATTATGATATAGCCATATTTTTTTTCCGGAGCTCTTCTCATGGCACGGCCAATTGCTTGAGTAATATCAATTTCAGAGTATTTCGGACTTAAAAACACAACTGCATCTAATGCAGGGACATCTACTCCTTCAGTTAAACAACGAACATTTGATAAAATGTAGCATTTATTTTCAGACGATTGATTTTTTAATTTAGAAAGATACTTATTCTTTTCAGGAGTATTCATTGTTCCGTCAACGTGATTAGCAGTTACTTCAACTATATTGTTTAATTTATTTTCAGATTGATTCTTTTTATAAATTTGCGCCAATTCATTTAATTTATCTGTAAATATTTTAGATGTCTTTATATCTTTACAGTAAGCAACGGCCCGTTTCATTGGTTTGGGATCAAATTTTAGTAAATTATAGTTATCTCCTATTAGATTCTTGGATAATGTATTGATGATTCCAACTAATGTAGCTACGTCAGCGGCTTTTATTTCGTTGCTGTTATTAGATATTGCTTGTTGGAATTCAATTGGAATATCTTTTTTACTTACAGTTAGAACTAATACCCTATAATCAGTAAGTAATTCATGTTCCACGGCTTTGCTAAATCCTATTCTATAAATTTCATCACCATAAATTTTTGGATCATCCATTGAACAAATAACGATGTCACTTTCTTCAGCTTTGGATTTACTTTTAGAACTGTAAATACGTGGTGTAGCAGTCATGTACAACCGCTTTTTTGACTTAAATAAACTATTGTCATGAACTTTTGAAAATTTTTTAAATTCTTTGTTTTTTTCTTTGATTCCTGTGGTTCTGTGAGCCTCATCACAAACTGTAAAATCAAATTCAGGAAGACTATTATTTTGGGCATCAATTATGGTTTGTATAGACTGATAAGTCGAAAAAATAACAATTAAATTTCTGGGATCTTGTTTTTTATATTCTTTAAATTGTCGACAAACTTGTTGTTGATCAGTTGTTACTGGGTATCCTAAATCTTCTGGGTCTTTATCTTCTGATATTTCAGATACACTCGAATCCGAACAAACACAAATAGGAATAATTTTTGTATGGCATTGATTAGTCCATTCTTTTAAAGTTTGAGATAAGAGCGCTATTGATGGTACCAAGTAACAAATTAATCTATTCTTATCTACCATTTTTTCGGAAATTTTTAAGGAAGTAAAAGTTTTTCCAGTCCCACAAGCCATAATTAATTTTCCACGATCATGAGTTTTAAAATACTCAATTGATTTTTTGATTGCTTCTTGTTGATGAGGCTTGGGTTCGTAATTAATTTTTTTCTTTAATGTTACACTCCCTTCAGAAATTTCCTCAGGCCAATCCATTAATGAATTTTCTAAATCGATATAGTTTATCCTACAGACCGGAGTATGTTGATTTTTGATGGTTTCTTCAGCGTTATTTGACCATTTTTCAGTTGTAGAGATCAAAAATCTTTGAGAAAAATTAATTTTATTATTATTAATGTAAAAAAATTTAGAGGACACAGACAAAAAAGTATCTATATCTTTTTTTGTTATACAATGATTTTTGGAATAAAATTTGCATTGTATAGCCCAGTACTCATTAGATTTTGTTTTAGCTACTAAATCTATACCTATATCTTGTCCAGGACTAAATTGCTTTTTAAATGGGAATTCGTTCCAAAGATAAACGTCTTCTAAAATTAAACAATATTTATAATCTTTTAAAAAATATTCTTTCATTAACTTTTCAAAAATTGATCCTCTTTTTTTATCACTAAGTTTTCGAGAATCCAATTTTTCTATTACTTTGTTAAATGTACACACAACCAAACCACCTCCCAGCTATTTAGCAGGAACTAGATATAATAAACAAAATTTTTATATGTACATAAGTACATTATATACAAAAATCATGAAATTGTCAATAAGCATAGAAGTTCTCATAAGTAATTGACGGTAATGAAAATAACAAGAATATCTATAAATTAGAATAAATTTTATTTTATTATCACATTATAAAAATATATTTATTCACCTCGAAAATTAACATGTAATAAATATAGGCTATTCAACTATAAGAACATAATGAATCATAGACACAAGATTCTCATTTCCAATTCTTTGATTATCATATATAATAGTAGATAAATTCTTAATAGTGAGAATACAATGAGATATTTTTTTAATGTTCCTATAAGTACGAACGCCTATATCGAGGCATCACAAGACAAATATTTTGTAGATAAATCTCAGTTTATAGATGAGATGAACAAATGCATAGGAACAATGAACAAATATGTTTGCATAACTCGTCCAAGAAGATTCGGAAAGACAATTAATGCGATGATGCTCGCGAGTTATTATTCTAAAAGTGCTAACTTTAAACATTTATTTGACAAATTAAATATAAGTAAATACGATTCTTATCTTGAACATTTGAACAAACATAACGTTATTTATATGACTTTGAATGAAATGCCTGATTCAAGCAATTGTTCTTATCAAGAGTTTATGGATAGATATTGCAATCTTCTTATTAAAGATCTGAACGATCAATACAATATGAATTTTGAATTATCAAACAGAACTTTGATATCTGATATCTTTGCTCGAATTCACGGAGAAACAGGAGAACAATTCATTTTCATTCTCGATGAATGGGATTTCATATTTAACAATAATCTCTTTTCTGAACAAGAACGAGAACGATTTTTGCAGTTTCTCAAAGATCTCTTAAAAGACAGACCTTATGTTGAACTTGCATATATGACTGGAGTTCTCCCTATAGCCAAATATTGTTCGGGATCGTCATTAAACATGTTCAGAGAATTTAACTTCATGAATGATGTTAGATATGACAGATATTTTGGATTCACTTCTGATGAAGTTAGTGAGTTATGTAAAAAACAATCAAAATTATCCATAAAAGATTTAAAAGAATGGTACAATGGATACAAAACTCAAACTGGATTAGAAATATACAATCCTAGATCAGTTTGTCATGCTCTCAGTGATGGAGTTTGCCAAAGCTATTGGACTAATACTGGCCCTATGGATGAGATTATCTATTACATTAAAAATAATGTAGAAGATATCAGAAACGATATTGTAAAAATGGTTTCTGGATTTTCAGTTTTTATTCATCTCGAAGGTCACGGAGCTGAAAAACTTTCTCTAAACACTAGAGACGACATTCTCTCTGCCATGACTGTTT
>Ga0256405_10006722_pt1 | contig 18083 bp, 14 predicted proteins | sample RumenRJG_02DNA_FD_189096 | JGI IMG/M metagenome (GOLD analysis project Ga0256405, IMG submission 189096) | Bovine rumen microbial communities from Lethbridge, Alberta, Canada - RJG_02 | ecosystem: Host-associated > Mammals > Digestive system > Stomach > Rumen | place: Canada: Alberta... | reverse complement strand
TTTACGGGTAGCTAGGGACCAAAGCAAGCGGTGGTCCGTATTCGCCCTTGAGGAGGGCGGCTAGAATAGAGGGCTAATATCTGCCCGTCTATGAAAAACCACCGGATCGTCCGGTGGATATTTATTTAATTTGTTTTGATAGATTCTTAATAAAAAATAAGTGACAAAAAATATCTAAAATCTCTTCTTTACTAAAGTAAAAGAATAATGTAAGATATTGCTTTCTTTTGGACCGAAAAGAAAAGAGAAAGGAGAGGAAGATAAATGAAAGCAAAAAAGAGCAAGTACTTCAAAGCCGCGAAAAGTAGCACTGACAAATTAGTGGTCTATTTCTCCGCTAAAGGGTTTCAAGCTAATGGCATGTTAACTAAAGGCAATACCGCTAATTTAGCCGAAATCATCAGAGATGAACTTCACGCGGATTTATTCCAACTTGTTTCTATTGACGAACATTATCCAAATGATTATCGCCCACTTCTTGAGATATCCAAAAAGGATATCGACAGTAACGCCCGTCCTATGTATCAAGAAGATGTACCAGATTTTGCCAAATATAAATACATATTTATCGGTGGACCTGCTTGGTTCTTCTATTGGCCAATGATCAACTACACATTCTTAGATAACCATGATTTAACTGATAAGACTCTCATTCCTTTCGCCACTCATGCTGGCTCTGGTCTAAAAGGAATTGACGATCATTTAATTGAAATGTATCCAAACAACAAAGTCTTAAAAGGTATTTCTATCAATGGTAGTGATACACAAGCGGATAAAAATCATGTCAAAAAAGTGATCAAGAATTGGCTTATAAGCATACTATAGGATACGCGTACACGAAGATGGCGCTCCCAAAATTATGGGCAGCGCTTTTTTTCTTGTAAAAATCTTTAAAAAAGGTATTGACACCTATATACCTCGTGATATGATGTATACCGTGAAAAGAGGTATGCTATGGATGCTCAATTAAAAAGAGGTGTACTAGATGTCTGTGTCTTAGCGGCTATTAAGAATGAAGATTCCTATGGCTATAAGATCATTAAAGACTTAAAACCTATTCTTGAATTATCTGAATCCACACTCTATACCATTTTGAAGCGTTTGGAAGAAGCCAACATGCTAGTGGTGCGCTCCGCGGAATACGAAGGCCGGCTTCGTAAGTATTATCACATCACACCGAATGGCTTAAGAAGAATTGAAGACTTCAAAAACGAATGGAAAGAAATTATGGAGATTTACGCCTTCATAGAAAGGGAGGAAAGATATTAATGAACAAACAACAATTCTTAGATGAACTTAGAAGTAAATTAGTCGGTCTTCCCGATGAGGAAATTGAAAACCGCGTTAGCTTCTATGAAGAAATGATCAATGACCGTATCGATGAAGGTAAAAGCGAAGAAGAAGCGATTAACGAAATCGGTACTGTGGATGAAGTAGTCAGAGAAATCGCTAAAGATACACCGCTTGTGAGCTTAGTGAAGCACAAGATGAAACCAAAGAGAAGACTCAGAGGTTGGGAAGTATTGATTATTATCTTCTCATTCCCATTCTGGCTTCCACTTGTGATTACCGCTATTGCACTAACATTCGCAGGTATCGTTGTGCTATGGAGTGGTGCAATCGCCGTCTACTCAATTGAAGTGAGCATGATTGCCACCATGATTTGGGGCATCTTAGGATACATCGGCTCAGGTCTAGCAGATACATATTACTTAGGAGGAGCTTTATTAGGCTTCGGTGGTACCATCCTGATGGCGTTTGCCTGTTATGGAGTTACCAAAGGTATGTTCCGTTTAACTAGATTTATGATAATTGGCATCAAAAGTGCCTTTATCAGAAAGAAAAGGAGATAAGGATTATTATGAAAGGTATATTTGTTGCATTAATCGTCGTTGGCAGTGTTGCCTTAGGCGCTGGTGCGGTAATCGTGGGATATAACGTAGTTAAAGGTAGAAAGAGTGATAACTATGTCACTAATAGACATGATATCAATGAAGAAATCAAAAACTTCGATATCCATACCGCTACCGCTGATGTGGAATTAGTTAAAGCAAGCGATGGCAAAGGCTTAGTCGTTTGTGAAGAAAAAGAAAAAGTTTATCATGAAGTCACTGTGCAAGATGGCTTATTAAAGATCAAAACAATTGATAATCGCAGATGGTTTGAAAGATGGTTCTTCAACTTTGATATCAGACCAATGAAAGTTACCGTCTACTTACCAGAAACTGCTTGTGAATCATTGAATTATGATTCATCTACTGGCGCTTTAGATGTTTCTAGTGACTATACATTCACCAGTGTTAAAGCTGTTGCTAGTACTGGTAGCATTAAACTTAATAACAAAGTCACTGGTGATATTGAGGCTAAAGCCTCCACTGGTAGTGTCGCTATTAAAAACGCTACTGCTAATAAATTATATGCTAAAGCCTCTACAGGTAGCGTCTTAGTGGAAAACACTGAAGTAGTGGGTGAAGCTAAAGTTGAAGCCTCTACAGGTGCAGTTAAAATTAATGGCTTAAAGTGCGCTAGTTTCAACGCTAAAACAAGCACAGGTAGCTTCAATGGTAGTGAAATTGAAGCCACAGGCGATGTTTATATCGAAGGTTCAACAGGTTCTTCAACAGCAAAAACCATCAAATGTCAAAATCTCACATTAAAGCATTCCGTTGGTAGTGCAAGTTTAGAAGATGTCCAATGTGAAGACTTAAATGTTAGAGCAAGCACAGGTGGAGTTAAACTCACTAGCACAATTGCTAACAATCATATGGATATTAAAACCACAACTGGTGATGTCATCTTCAATGATAGTGATGCCGCTAGCTTAAAGATTGAAACAGATACTGGCGATGTTAGAGGTAACTTCTTATCACCAAAGATTGTCTTCTTTGATTCTGATACAGGACATGGAACATTCCCAAAAGAAACAACTGGTGGTGTGTGTGATATCAAAACTGATACCGGTAACGCAAACCTCACATGGTAATAAAATGAAGACGCTCGGATGAGCGTTTTCTTTTATTTATTTTAAAAAATAAAAAAATGTATTATAATTACCACATATATGAAGAAATTTTTAGCAACTATCTTTAGCACTTTATTTGTTTTATTCTCTTTAGCGGGATGTGGGGCAAATAATCCTGCCAACTCTGAATCCTATGAAGGTCATCCACGAATTGTCACTCTTCAAATCGTGGGTTTTAATGATTTCCATGGCAATACTTTAGATAGTGAAACAGGTTTAGGTATTTCTAAAACCGCTTCTGTAATTAATGAAGTAACTAATAATAAATTAAATACCATCATCTTATCACAAGGTGATATGTGGCAAGGTTCTGCGGAAAGTAACTTAACTAAAGGCTTTATCGTCACTGATTGGATGAGCGAACAAGGCTTTGTGTCGATGACCTTAGGCAATCATGAATTTGACTGGGGCGAAGACCGCATTAAAGAAAATGCAGAGATCGCTAATTTCCCATTCCTTGGTATTAATGTCTATAACCGTTCCACGAATGAAAGACCGGATTACTGTAAACCATCAATCATAGTGCAAAAGAATGGTGTTAAAGTTGGTATTATTGGGGCAATAGGAGATTGCTATTCCTCGATCGCCGCTTCTAAAGTAAAAGATGTTTATTTTAAAACAGGTACAGAATTAGATTCCTTAGTGAAATATGAGGCTAAATCATTAAAAGAGCAAGGATGTGATATAGTTATCTATTCTATTCACGATGATGATAGTGCGTATAATACGGAATTAAGCAAAGACTATGTAGATATCGTTTTTGAAGGACATACCCACAAAAACTACATTAGAAAAGATGATAAAGGTGTCTATCACTTACAAGGCGCTGGTTATAACAATAGCTTCTCTTACGCTAAGTTAGAAGTCGACACTAAAAACGATACATTTAAAGTCACAGATATTAAGAGTATCTTTACCCATGACTACACTAAGAAAGTTGAACCAGAAATAAGATCAGAAGCTTTATTTGAAAAATATAAAAGTGTGATTGGTAATGTTAGAGAACCAATCGCTGATCTTAAAAAACGTTATTATTCCGAAGATTTAAGACAATTAGTGAGCCAGTTATATCTAGAAACTGGTTTAGAAGAATGGAAAGAAAAATACAACATCTTCCTCGGTGGTGGATATCTTTCTTGCCGTTCTCCATATCATTTAGGCGCAGGTGAAGTCAGCTATGCTGATATATTCAATCTCTTCCCATTTGATAACACAATTCAGTTATGTTCTTTAAAGGGCAGTGATTTAAAAACACGCTTCATGGAAACTGATAATGAAAACTATTTCATCACTTATTCTGATTATGGCAAAGCCAATCAAGAGAATATCAATCTAAACGATACTTATTACATCGTTTGTGATAATTATTGCTCTGATTATGCCCCTAATAAGCTAACAGTCGTGGAAGAACATTCTGATCCTTTCCTATTCGCTCGAGACTTGCTATTAAACTATGTAAGCGCAGGCAATCTTGCGTAGAGATTACATAGTAATCTATTAATTCAAATTATCATAGTAGAGTAAAGATTATTCCTAATAGAGTAATCTTTTTTATAAATAGATTTATTAACGAGCTTTCTTTTCTTACTATATTGACGGCTAAAAAAGGAGGAACGCTTATGGCAATTAAAATTTACGCTGATGCGGGTAGCAATCTATTCAAAGACATTATCGAAAAAAGAAACGCTGAAATCAAAGTGGTCAATATGTCGTTAACTATCGATGAAAAAATCTATCAATGCTATGAAGATGATATTAACGTTGACCAATTCTCTCACTCTTTTTATCAAAAGATGCGTGAAGGTAGCAAAATCGATACTTCTCAAGTCACTCCTTATACATATGAAGAAGCATTTAGAAAAGACGTAGAAGATGGTCATCAAATTATCTGCTTTGTGATGGCTAAAGGTATTTCAGGAACATATAACTCAGCATGTATTGCTAGAGACACAATCAATAAAGAAAAAGGTAAAGAAGTAGTCTATATTGTGGACAGCGCTACTGCGGGCTTTGGTGAAGGTCTTCAAGCCCTTCATGCCTATGAATTAGTGAATAAGGGTATGTCTTTTAAAGATCTTTGCTATGAATGTGAAAAGTTCAAATTCCAGGTGAGAAGCGAATTCACCGTTGGTGATATTAAATATTTAATTAAGAAAGGCAGAGTCTCCGCTTTGCTAGCGAAGTTCATCAATTTCTTAAGAATCAAATTCATCTTAAAAGGTAGTAATAAATCTAAGATTGAAGTGGCGGGTAAAGTAAGTGGCCGTAAAATGGCATTAAAAAAACTCGCTGAAACTTGCTTAGCTAAAATCAGACATCCAGAAAAACAAACAGTCTATATCTCTCACTGTGATGCCTATGATGATGCTTTATCAATCAAAAATTATTTAACCGACCATGGTGTTAGTAATGTTGAAATATATTTCTATGACCTTATTACAGGCGCGCACATTGGTCCTGATTCATTAGCCATCTTCTATGTTGGCGAAAATCGTGATTAATTAACACAAAATTAGTGTTTCTACTTTTTTCATCACTGTTATATAATTAACTCACTGCCCGAGTGGTGAAATTGGTAGACGCACTGGACTCAAAATCCAGCGGTAGCGATACCGTGCCGGTTCGATTCCGGCCTCGGGCACCAACTGAATAGAATCCCCCCGAAAATTTGACTGTTCCAGTACAATAAAATGGAGGATTTTTATTTTGTATTATTTAGATTTCAAAGATGGAAGATGTTAAATACCATCGTGTTTAGCCGGATTAGAAGCCTTAAGTCTAATCACTTAGTGGTGATACATCTTAAACGTTTTTTCATCTTTGCGGAACAAAACCACTCAAATCAACAAATTTGAATTATTGAGAATTAGCCGCCAAGGAATACTAGAAATTGTTTGATATGGATTTTGTTTTGATTTTAGACAAATTCATCAACAGAGAAAAATATTCTTGAATTTTATGAAGAATTTGCCAATTTTTCTTGAGTATTGACTAATGACTATTTGACTGAAGTTATATAAAATAATAAAAGAATAAAATCAAAAGGAGGAACAGACAGTATGAAAAAGAAAACAATTTTTCTTTGCTTGACATCATTAATCAGCGCATTTTTATACATTTTTTCAATTCACAACAGTTCTAATGCAGAAACAGTTTATGCTGACAACAAAGATAATAATCAAGAGGCATTCAATGTGAATGATATTGGTGATGAGAGTTACAGTTCATTCTTAGGAGATGAATATAAAATTTATAGACAGCAATCACATTATGAACAATATGAGCCTCATTATTTATATAATGGAAGAGACACAATCCCTGCTAATACAAATATAGTTAAAAACGTGCATGTCGGTAGTGGCAGTGGTTTATATTTTGAATCTTTCGATCCATCTCATTTTAGCCAAGTGACAAGCTCATCAGGAAGCAATATGGGTAACCAAGAGACACAAGTCGTTACTAACCGTGGTCAAGTTTTAAATCCAAAAGACTCGGAACACTACCCAACGGCTAGGATGATTGCATTTTTTTATAACGTCTATGACTCCTCGTCAAACGTACCTTACACAGTTGTGGGGACTTCGACTGCTTTTTTAGAAGGCCCAAACCTAGCGGTTACTTCAGGACATTGTCTATACGGTGATGTATCTAATGACGGCGCTGATAACCCAAGATTTGCCGATGAAATTAAATTCTATTTTGGTCTAAATGGCTCTAGCGAAATCAGTGATAATTATTTACGATTCGCAAAAGCGCAAGCCTCTTATATTGAATTAGATTATGCTTTGACTCGAAGCCATTTAAGAGATTGGGCAGTTGTTGAATTAGATAGAAGAGTTGGTGATGATATCGGATGGTATGGCAAAATTTCAAATTTGACAACAGTAGGCGCAACTGTAACTTCATATGGATACCCATGGAATGCGAATCCATCTGATACAATGTTTGAATATAGTGGGGTAATTGTTGATAATCCTAGTGGTGTTGGTTTTAAAATTGACTATTCGATCCTCTCGGTCGAAGGTCAATCGGGCTCTCCAGTTTTTTGGGAAAACGAAAACGGTGTCAAATTTGTTTGCGGTGTTTTAAGTGCTGGTAATGCTGCTAACACACAATCAGGCGGCCCTTATTTTACAACATTTATCTATAATTTTTTAGATAGATATTTTACCTCACAATCTGGTAACTATTCATACTCTAATTTGCACTTTAATACGACTCAAAATAATACAGGAAATTATAAAATCAAAATAACTAATGATTCATCATGGATTAGATCTGTTCAATACAATTCCAAAATGTGTTTTTACAATGATGGAATAAATTGGCAAAATTTATCTGATAAAGTGACAATTACAATCAATCCGTATTCAAGCGTAATAGTTACGATTTATAAAAACTGGTTTGCCGATGCAATTGTTGCATCGTATGTTTACCAAGATAAAAGATGTATTACTTGTGCTAATAATGTTCAAAATAGCCAGCCAAGCGAACACTATAATTTGATTAATGCATAGCATAAATATGTTAATATTCCAAAATGTTTTTTATTCATACAAAAAAGACGAATTTGTCTTAAAAGATTTAAACATTGAGTTACCAGAATCAGGCTTTGTGCTGATAAAAGGCAAAAGCGGTTCGGGAAAAACTACGCTTATTAATCTTATTTCAGGTTTAGACGTTCCTACAAAAGGAAAGATAATATTCCAAAATGAACCTCTAACAGAAAAAGTATTAGATGACTTTAGAAAGAAAGATGCCAGCATAGTTTATCAAGACTTAAATTTAATCAGAAATCTTTCTATAAAAGACAATTTGCAAATTGCTTTTGAGGCAAGCGGTTTTGATTATGATGAAAAAGTTGTCAAAGAATGTTTCAAAATAGTTAGTTTAAAATTTGACGAGATTATAAACCGTTTCCCAAATGAATTATCTGGCGGACAACAGCAAAGAGTTGCGATTGTCAGATCTCTTATTAAAAAACCGAAAATATTGATTCTAGACGAACCAACATCTGCCCTTGATTACAACAATGCAGAAGATGTTTTGAAAGTATTAAAGAAACTATCTGAGAAGATTCTTGTTATTGTTGCAAGTCACGATTTATTAAGATTAGAGAAACTTGCAACTCAAGTTATTTCGCTTGATTATGAAGAAGGCAATAACAATCTAGATTCGAACATTGATCTCGAAAAAATAAATGATAGTGGAGAAAGACACAGAAAGAATTTATCTTTCCATTCGATTTTTTCTTTTGTGTTATCTCTTAGGTTCAAAAATAGATTTAGAATTATTGGTTCGATTGTTGCCAATGTCCTTTTATTGCTTTTGATAACATTCTCATCTTGCTTGATTTTTAACGATGGGAACGAATCATTGCTGAGCGGTCAAAAAAGCATGCATTCGCCATATTTTATGCTTTCACTAGAAGAAGAAAAAAATGGTATGCACCAATATGCCTCTTTTGATGAAGAAATTGAAAAGAAAATGTTAACAAGAGGATATTCGCGTTTTTCTTATATTGGACAATATATGACCTTCTTCCAAGATGAGGAACTGCCATATATTGATCACAAGATTTCATTTTTCACATCATATAGAAGTAGCAATTACGCAATCGAATTAAATGAAAATTTGAGCTTTAATTTTGATAAAAGAATAGATGAAACCAAGCAGCAATTGCCAAAAGAATTCAATGAAATTGCTATCACTTCATCTGTGGCGGATTTCTTAGTTGATTATGCTTTTGAAGATAAGCCTGAAAGTAGTGGCGGAATAAGAAGAGTCAAAAAATATAGTGATGTTAATGATTTAATAGAAAATGGTTATTGCTATGATAAGAAAATCACAGCAATTTTGGAAACATCAGACAAAGATTATTTAAGCTTCCTTGATAAAGATGATTCTAGTAGTCAAAAGAAATGGGAAGGATTTACAATCGCAAAATGTGTGTTTGTGAAAAACGGTTATAATGATTGGCTACAAACTCAATCAGATGAACATTTTGATTTCTCAATTTATGATAGGCCTCTATATATGCTTGGCAAAAATAAAAACAATACTCGCTCAACTTTAAAAGAAATCAATAGTTTCTCTTATCAAAAAGACCAATCGAAATATCAAATAAAAATCAATAATCTTTATAACAATTATCTTTCCTTTAGCGGTGAATTCAAAATAGATCGTTATCCAGGAATAATATTGCTGATTATAGTTTTTACTCTCATTTTGATTTCGTTTTTAATTACTTCGTCATTGTTCTCTTCAATAACTAAAAAAGATGATATAAGCTTAGGAATCATTCATAGCTTGGGTGCAAATAAAAAGAGCATATGTGCAATTGTATTTCTTGCACTAGGCCTATTATTAATCATTGAATTATTTATTTATGCCACTAGTTATACGGCAGTATGGTTTATCGTAAACAGTATTATTTCGACTGAATTCAATTTCTTTGCTTTTGTATCATGGCCACTTTTATTGTCTTTGCTGTTTTTGTTTGCGTTATCAACGCTATCTATTTTGCCTGGACTCAAAAAAGCTTTGGTCTCGAGGCCATTATCTGTTGTACGCGATTATTATAAGTAACACCCGTAATTTAAAAGAAAAAACCTTTGAACAACGGGCAAAACACAAATAACATCATTACTTTGAATAAATTATAGTTCTTATGCTTAGGGTATTCAAAGCGTGCCGATTGCTGTCTACAGTCTCTTACGAGACCTTTACATCGCTTCGAATAGTTGCATGGTAGTGTATCAAAACTGCAAACCAAAATGATTTTTAAATTTAGTATTGTTAATCAGTCCTTTTATTTTATTTCTTCCACTTCGATAAAATCACTCCAGCTACCATAGTCATAATTTCTTTTGGTATCTGAAGTATTTAGTCTTCTTAAATAGTGAACCTCTTTTTTGACTTCTTCAGGCAAGATTAAAGTAGGATCAACATCATCAATATCTTCTTTTTCAACGATTAATGTCTTATGAATCTCTTCAAGATGTTGGATTTCTCCTTTTCCCCATTTGATAATAAACTTTTTCATATTGCTAATCCTCTTTATTTTCTAACTCGTCAATCGTTGGAAGTATAGATCTATATTTTTCAGGAATTAAATTCGATAATTGATATTCAGAGATTCCTACTGGTAGACCAACTTCATTTATTATATGCTTTGCCAAGGTATTATCTTTATTCTTGCATATTAGTATTCCCACGGTTTTGTTATCATGATTGCTCTTTAAGGTTGCGTTAACGGCTGCGACATAGCCAATCAACTGACCCATGCTCTCGGGTTTAAATGTTTCGGTTTTAATTTCTATAACTACATAACAATGGGCTCTAATATTATAAAATAGCAAATCGCAATACATTTCAGTAGTCCCTAATAATAAGCGAACTTCTCTCCCAACATATGCAAATCCACTTCCAAGCTCTAAAAGAAATGCTTCTATGTTTTTTGTTAGTTCGTCTTTTAATTCCTTTTCATCATAGTTCTCTCTAATGTTTAGAAAATCGAATTCATATGGATCTTTCATTATCTGATTAGCTATGCGATTGTCCACACAAGGAAAAGACTTTGCAAAATTATTCAATGTGTTTTGACTTCTTTCATATACGCTTGCTAGAATCTGACTTTCCAAGTCCCGTCTTGATAAATTATTCTCGATAGTTGTCTTGATATAAAACAAGCATTTTTCTGTGTTTTTACATTTGTCGATAATAATTCTGTGGTGTCCCCAAGGAACCATTGTTAATTCTCCCACAACTTGTGGGAATATTTCTTTATACAAAGTATAAAACTTTTCGGCATACCTTAGGTTTTGGTGACTTAATCCCTTTCCGTTTGGGATTAGCTTTTTAAGTTCTAAGCTAAGAAGTTCATAAAACCTGCTTCCGTAATTAGATTTGAATGATGTTTTTGAAATCTCCTTGCCTAACTCATAATAGTATTTGATAAGCTCGCTGTTAACGTGAATAGCTGCCTTTATTTGGGCGTTTTTGTAATTTTGGGAAAGGCTTTCTACCCAGCTTTTAAAATTGATGTCAACTAACATTTCTTTTCCTCCTATTTGTTAAACGACTAGGTGCTTTTAAGAAGGAATAAAAAACCATCCAACGTCAAAACACCTTTTGCAACTAACTGCTGATATCCCTACCAACAATAGTTGCTGGTGTTTCGTCCATACTCGGATGGCCACATATTCAGAATACATCTGTGTGGAGCGTAGAACTATACTCTCACCTAGACCTTGTCCCACATCGTGGTGGAGATTTATCTAAGATTCTTTATAACTCCTGGGCGATACTTTCCACATTGCAAGATCCTAACACGTCCAATCTTGCAACCTCTAGCATAGTGTTCTATCGTGTACTTGCGTATGGTCGACTTTGCGTTTGCTAGTTCATACCGCCGATAGTCTTTTGATAGAGATATTTTTATTTTATGACAATGCAAAACTACTATCAACATAATTTACTAGTAAATTAACAGGCAATATCTATATTTTTATGATGATTGCTTTGCGAATAACGCAATCTTTAATATTTACAACGTCATCAGTAGAGGAGACAAAGCTGAAGGCATAACTATAATCCGTATTTTGTAGACAACTGCAAACATTCATAATAATATGAAAACAGCTATGAAAGTCTACGAATTATCATTCCAAAAGAATATCCGTGATATCGGTGGTATGGTCACTAAAGATGGTCGTCATATTAAGTATGGTCGATTAATTAGAGGAAGTGTTTTAACTAAGATTGATGAAAACGATGAACAAATCATTAAAGGCTTAAACATCACTGATATTATCGATTTTAGAAGTCCTGATGAATTTGAATATTATCCTGACTTCAAGCTTGAAGGTGTAAGAATGCATAACCTTCCTGTTTTAAGCAAGAAAACTAATGATGAAGCTAGACAAAGAATGAAAAGTTCAGATGGTAATCTTTTATGGTTTTTAGAAGATAACACTAGTGGCTTTAATCATTTAGTTAAAGTTTATAGTGAATTTATTACCACTCAAGATGGCATCGGTGCTTATAAGAAGTTCTTTGAAATTATCTTAAATGATAATAGAGTGACTTATTTCCATTGCTCTCAAGGTAAAGACAGAACAGGTTTCGCGGCATATCTCGTAGAAATTGCTTTAGGTGTATCTGAAGAAGATGCAATGAATGATTATTTATATTCAAATATCGCTATGGAAAAGCGCGCTGAGATGATGCTAAGAAGAGTGGAATATCTTCCTTTCTATAACGAAGAATATAAACAAAGTTTAATTGATGTTTTTTCCACCAGAGTGGAATATATGAATTCTGCAATTAATGCTATGAAAGAACATTATGGTGGTACTCTCAATTACATCAAAGAAGCTTTAGGCGTGGATATTGATAAACTTAAATCCTTATATTTGGAATAACAATTTACTTTTAAGTAATACTCATATAACATTATTAATGTGCTTAGCACAAAACATATTAAATATATAAGCGGGAGTAGCGAAGTTAGAATCTCGTCAACACGGTGAATAACCCGGGACTAACCAGTGTATGAGCAAGACGCTAGAAAACTTTTTGGAGGACAAGTATATGTTTGAAACAAAAAGCGCAAAGGAAGTCTTGCAAGAACTTGATAGTAATGTTGAGCAAGGTTTAACTAGCCAAGAAGCTGGTGAAAGACTCATTAAATATGGGCCTAACAAATTACCAGAGAAAAAGAAAACCCCGCTTTTTTTAGTGTTCTTAGGTCAGTTCAATGACCCAATGATCTTCATCCTTTTAGCGGCAGCACTCTTAAGCGTAGCGATTTCTATTTTTAACTCAGTTAAAAATGGTGAACCATTTGACTTTGCAGATCCTGTTATTATCTTAGGTGTCTGTGTACTCAATGCGATTATTGGTACTGTTCAAGAAAATAAAGCGGAAAAATCATTAGAAGCTCTTAAAAAGATGTCTTCACCAACATGTGTGGTTAGACGTGATGGTAAACTCATCGAATTAAAAGCGGAAGAATTAGTGGTCGGTGATATCGTCATTTTAGAAGAAGGTAGAACCGTTCCAGCGGATCTTCGTTTAACTGAGGCTATTAACTTAAAAACTGATGAATCATCTTTAACTGGTGAATCTTTACCAGTAGAAAAAAACGCTAATATTGTTTTTACTGACGAAGTTGGTGTTGGTGATAGAGTCAATATGGTCTATATGTCCACGCCTGTTGTATATGGTCGTGGTGAAGGTATTGTTGTTAGAACTGGTATTGATACTGAAACAGGTAAGATCGCTAAATTGCTTTCCGAAGGTGATGATGATACAACACCATTACAAAAACAACTCGCTAAGTTATCTAAATTCTTAGGTCTTTTAACAATAATTATTGTTGTTATCTTATTTGGTATTCAATTAATTGATTTATTCAGAGCCAACGCTCGTGTACCTTTAGGTACAGAAGGCTGGCTTGATGGTATTATTGATAACTTCATGTTTGCTATCTCTTTAGCGGTCGCTGCTGTCCCAGAAGGTTTACCTGCTGTTGTCACAATCGTCTTAGCTTTAGGTGTGCAAAAGATGGTCAAAGCCAACACCATTGTGCGTAAATTACCATCTGTTGAAACATTAGGCGCTGTTAGTGTGGTTTGTTCTGATAAGACTGGTACATTAACACAAAACAAGATGACAGTAGTGCGTGCTTACTTAAACGAACAACTCGTTGGTGGAGATGAAATCTTTACTGATGATTATAAATTCTTATCTATGGGTTTATCCCTTTGTTCTAATGCCTCTGTTGATGATGGTGTATATGGTGACCCAACTGAAATCGCTTTAGTGGAATACGCTAATAAGATGAATCAACATAAAGGAGATTTAGAAAAAATCGCTCCACGTATTAATGAATATCCATTTGATTCAGTGCGTAAGATGATGTCCACTCAACACGCTTATGAAGGCAAAAAGATTATCTTCACCAAAGGTGCTATTGACTCAATCTTAAAAGTGGCTGATAGAATCTTAATCAATGGCAAAGAAAGAAAAATTACCAGAGAAGATAAAGAAAACATTATGAAAGCCTCTGACACAATGGCGGTGGATGCCCTTCGTGTTTTAGGCCTTGCTTATACATACGCTGATGAATTAAAAGAAGAAAACTTAGTCTTCGTTGGTTTAGTCGGTATGATTGACCCACCAAGACCAGAATGTAAGAACGCTGTTTCTATCTTCAAAAAAGCAGGTATTACAACCATCATGATTACTGGTGACCATAAGACAACCGCTTTAGCGATTGCTAAAGAATTAGGCATCGCTGAAGAAAACGGTGAAGCTTTAAGTGGGGACGAAATCGATGCTTTAACACCAGAACAATTACAAGAAAAGGTCAAAACAGTGCATGTCTTTGCTCGTGTCTCTCCTGAAAATAAAGTTCAAATCGTGACCGCGATTAAAGCAAATGGCAATATCGCTGCGATGACTGGTGATGGTGTTAACGACGCACCAAGTTTAAAAGCCGCTGATATTGGTATCGCGATGGGTATCACCGGTACTGACGTTGCTAAAGGTGCCGCTGATATGGTCTTAACTGATGATAACTTTGCTTCCATTGAAAAAGCGGTGGAAGAAGGTCGTGGTATTTATACCAACATCAAGAAAACAGTCTTATTCTTATTATCCACAAATATTGCCGAAGTCTTAGCGATGTTCGCTGTTGTTATTATGTCTCTCTTCTTAGTGGAACATAATTTACCAACGCCATTACTCGCCATCCATATCTTATGGGTTAACTTAATTACCGACTCCTTACCAGCGGTAGCCCTCGGTGCTGATGAAAAAGAAAGTGGCATCATGGATGACAAACCACGTAATCCTAAGGAATCATTATTCTCTAGAGGTGGTTATTGGGTGACATTTGGTTATGGTTTATTGATTACTATTACCACAGTCTTTGCCTTCTTAATGATCCCAATTTTTGAAGGCCATGCTCAATCATTAGAAGATATTGCAAGGATTCTTAGCACTGGCTATGAGGCCGCTAAAGATGGTGTAACTAATATTCGTGAATACGAAATTTATATGCAAAGTATTACTAGCGCTTTCTGCGTTTTATCCTTATCAGAACTCTTCCATATGCTAGGCATGACTTCCATTAAGAAGTCCTTCGTCCATAACTTCTGGAGTAAGAACTGGTTATTATGGTTATCATTCGCTTTAGGCGTTGGTTTACAAGTTGCAGTAGTGAATATTCCGGGCTTAAATAAATTCTTCTCATGCTATCCTTTGGATATCGCACACTGGGGTATCGTGCTCGCATTAAGCGTTGCGCCACTCGTTGTACACGAAATAGTGGCCTTAGTTCTCTTTATAAAGAGAAAAGTTAGTAGATAATACGCTCTCCTCTCAGTAGAGTTAGATATTTTTATAGTAGTGTGCTTAAATATTGATTAACCATTATCATTTAAGCATGCAAAACGAAAAACGCATTGTTATTATCGGTGCCGGTGTGGCTGGTTTATCTGCAGGCATTTATGCAGAACAGTATGGTTTTCACGCTATCTTATTAGAAAAGAACCCATCAGTCGGTGGTATGTGCACAGGCTGGTATAGAAAAGGTTTCTATCTTGATGGCTGTGTTCACTGGTTAACAGGCACTAAAGAAGGCACATTCTTAAACGAGATGTGGAAGAATGTTGATGCCTTTAGAAGCCAAGATGATATTTTATACCTTCCATCTTGGGGTACTTTTGAATATGAAGGTCAAAAGGTTACCTTATGGAGAGATTTAGACCGCGCTGAAAAAGAGTGGAAAGAAATTTCGCCAGTCGACTCCAAGATGATCCATAAATTCTTTAAGATGGTCAAAGACTTCACTAAAGTGGAACTTCCTTTAGACTTGCCTTTAAGCATGATTCCATTAAATCGTAAGATTGGCTTAGGTATGAAAGTCTTATCGGTCTGGCCATCTTATTTAAAGACCATGTTTATTTCATGCGAAGAATTCGCTGCGAAATTCAAATCACCTGCGATTAGATTTGCTTTAACCAAAGCTCAAATCGGTGAAGGTAACTTATTCTCCATGATCTATAGCTACGCAACTGTCGTTATGGGTGATGGTGGTATCCCAGTTGGTGCCTCTAAACCAATGGTGGAACGTATGAAAGAAAAGTTCATCGCTTTAGGCGGTACTTTAAAATTAAACGCTAATGTTGACAGTGTCATTATCGATAATGGTGTGGCTAAGGGTGTAAAACTTATTAACGGTGAAGAATATCAAGCGGACTATGTTGTTTCTTGCTTAGATACAAACTACACCTTAAAGAGATTATTAAGAGACCAATATAAGTTCCCAGCTTTCCAAAAACGCTTCGATGATCCAATCAGGCATCAAGCTCCAAGCTGCATATTAATGCACTTCTCTGTTAAAAAGAACAATAACTTACCAATTCCATATACTTTTGAATGCGAACCATTTAACGTCGCTGGTAGTGATATTAGTCACTTAACTATTCGTAGTTATGCTTATGATGAAACATTCACTAGAGGCGATAAAACAGTCCTTTCTGTCATGGTTGACCAAAGCAATGTTGATTATCCATATTGGAGAAAGTTATCAAAGAATAGAGCGATGTATCTAAAGATTAAGCAAGAAATCGCTGAAGAAGTGAAATCTAGAATTCTTAAGAAACTTCCAGATATCGGTGAATTAGAAACACTAGATGTTTCCACTCCATACACATTTAATCACTATGTGAATACCTCTAATGGTGTTTACATGAGCTTCTTGTTCTCCAAAAGAGATGCGATGTTCGCCCATAGTGGCCTCCTTAGAGGTTTAAAGAACTTCTACTTATCTGGACAATGGTTACAAGGTCCTGGTGGTTTACCAATCGCCATGACACAAGGTAAATTTGCTATTCAAAGAATATGTAAAAAGGAAAAACTATCCTTTGTCTTCTCCCCTGTACCACAAAAGAAAAAGGCCTAATTTATTTTGAAAATAACGAAATAAAATGGCTTTTTTAAAATTTACTAAAAAGCCTTTTTTATTGTCTAAACGTGTGTATAATTATCTATGAATTAAGAGGACAAACAATATGGACAATAAAGAATATGAAAATCGTTATCAAGGTACTGCAAATGCACTAAAAATTGTTGGTTGGATTTTATTAGCTGTTGGTAGTCTTTGCGTTGTTATTGGCATGGGCTCATTCTTTGCGACAATGGCTAGCTTTGGATCTGGTGACATTGGAATGCCTAAATTCTTTTTCCTTTGCTTTATTGGTGGTCCTGCGGTTATTGGTGGCATCATTTGCCTATCCTTAGGCTATAGAAGAAAAATGATGGACTATACTGCTTCTCAAACCGCTCCTGTAGCTAAAGATTTCACCAACTATATGCTTGATGAAACTGGTGATTCTATTGCCAATGTAGCGAATAAGATTTCATCAAAGAAAGAAGAACCAATTGAAGGTGTGACTGGTAATAAATGCACTAGATGTGGTTTTATTAATCCTGCTAGTGCTAGATTCTGTTCAAAGTGTGGTGCAGCTATTACTAAAATATGTCCTAATTGTGGGGCTGAAAACGATGACGGAGCGAAATATTGTAATAGTTGTGGTAAACCTCTTTATTAATTAATAAAACAAAAACTAAGTTTTTTAAAATAAGTATTGAAACTTGTTATAAAAACACATATTATTATTGAGCGACTAAAACGAATTACTACCTGCCGACTTGGCGCAATCTGGTAGCGCAACTGAATCGTAATCAGTGGGTTGCAGGTTCAATTCCTGTAGTCGGCACCAGCAAAATTGGGTATTTAGCTCAGCTGGGAGAGCATCTGTTTGACGTACAGAAGGTCGGCGGTTCGATCCCGTCAGTACCCACCAAATTAGTGAATAAGCCCTGACAAAGGGCTTTTTTACAAGAAGCACGCGTAGTTTAGTGGTAGAACTTTAGCTTCCCAAGCTAATCGTGCGGGTTCGATTCCCGTCGCGTGCTCCATTCTTAATGTACAGCATAAATGCCCGTGAAAAATGGGCATTTTTGTTTATTTATAGCCCAAATTCAT
>Ga0256405_10006721_pt1 | contig 18084 bp, 21 predicted proteins | sample RumenRJG_02DNA_FD_189096 | JGI IMG/M metagenome (GOLD analysis project Ga0256405, IMG submission 189096) | Bovine rumen microbial communities from Lethbridge, Alberta, Canada - RJG_02 | ecosystem: Host-associated > Mammals > Digestive system > Stomach > Rumen | place: Canada: Alberta... | reverse complement strand
TTTTCGGCTGTGCCTTCTTTTCGTGCTCCAGAACTCCATGCCGCCGCTTTTTGCGCCTGGCATCCTTCCTTCAAACCGGGGAAAAACTTTGTTTTGCTCATCTCTAAATAAAAATGGGTATCCGCCCTCATTTGAGAAACCGGAGAAAAACTGCTGCTTGCTCTTAGCGAACAGGGCAGGATGAAATAGAGCAATAAAACCCCTTCACTATATAAAGCGCTTCACTGAAACATCGAAACGAAGGGTCAGGAGAAATATTCGTGAACAAAATTCCTTATGAACGATTCGAACTCTCTCTTATAGCTCCGGGCTGTTTGCACAGAGACACCGCAGGTCTTAGCCAGCCATTTTGTCGATGATCGCCTTTCTCCTTTTATATATAATTGGAGAAGGCTGCTGGCCCAAGGCTTCCATGCATCCAATGCCTCCCGGAGATCTGTGAATACATGGTTCGTGAAGAAAGCGTCTTCTGAACTTTTGCAATCAGTTATAGTTTGAAAGAGAAACAAATCCTGTTCTACTTCCAAAGGAGCATCTAATGGGAGTAAATCAAACTGTTCTGCATACTTGCGATTTCTACGGGATCTCTGCGCATCCCGCTTCCACGCTTTGTACTCATCTTCAGATACTTCCATGACTATCGTGTCATAGATTTCGTCCTCAATGATGACGTCTCGGATAAAATACCTTCGCTGTTCTTTCGGCAAATGGCTGTTCTCATTCAAAAGCTGATACCACTCTTCACCAGACACATTAACCAAAGCCTGATTCTCTTGGTTACTCCGCACCAAATACGTTCTTTTCATTTTTGTGATCTCCTTCTCAGTTGAGTTTTTGTCAGACAAGATTCAGAGATCACGGGTAAGCGGCAATATAGCAAAGCCATTGATATAACATAAAAACCTTCCTGTCCGGGTCGTCGGATAGGAAGATTCAAAAAGGCCACTTGAAGCAGAGACTCGAAAGCACACTGAATAGACTCATCCCTAAGGATCAGTCTCATCAAGTGGCTTTTTAGGAGTCTACGCTATCAAGCGGCCCTTTATAGCACAATTCTTGAACAAATAACGTATTAAATTTTAATCAATAAATGTGTCAGCTTGCGAAACGGAAGGATATTGTCCGATATGATATAGATGTCAATATTTCATTGTGACACTTGGGACATTTGAGCTGGACAACCATTCGCTCGCCATATCTCGTGACTGGTTTATAAAGTATGATCGTTTTTCTCTTGCAGAAGCTGCAATAGTGTGTCTCCGTGGGCAGTGTCTTCGCCTGGTTGCGAAGTTGTTGCTGTTCCCCGCGGACCCTATGGAAGTATTCTTCATCCAACTTCAGTGCCATTAATAACCCCCTGCCAAGAGGTCGAAATCCTCTTCTTCCAAGTATTCTTCCCAACTGCGGTAATCCAATAGGTCCAACTGTTTCAGACGAATCAGTAGCGCTGTTTTTGAAACACCGAGAAAATCGGCCATAGTCCGAATCAGACGCCGCTCAAAAAACAGGAGCCAGTTCATCGGGTAGATTTTAATCTTTTCGTTGTATCCCTCTCGTTCCATAAGCTGGACAATGAGGTGTCTTGGCATCAGCAGTTCCGAGGCTAATGTGTTTGCCTGCCACTCACACCAGTCGTTGCCGGTTATCAGTTCACGCAGGGAGTATTCTCTGCCAGGCTCTCTGCACTGGAATTCAGGCCAGGCATTGGGAAAGAGAGAATACACTGCCTGGTGAGAACACTCATGGGCCAAGGTGAAGTTTCTTCGACCTTTTTGTCCAGTCTTCTTCAGACATTCATTTAGGAATATTGTCCGCGCATCTATAGGAATATGGGTTTTGGGATCATCAGGATCAAGGACCAGAATTGTGTTTTCGTAGGCGATACATCCTAAGACGGTCCGATTTTTACAGGTCAGGTTTTCATAGCGAACCGTCAGGTGCAAATAGGCCGTTGCAAAATCATCAATGTCGAGAGGGAGAAAGGGAAGGTGACTGGTTCCGTAATAATCAGCAAGAAGCTGGAGCGCCATATTATGAAGATCTTTATGACTGAGATACATGATGCTTCCTCCGTCACTGGGTACATATTGCTTCTACAAACCAGAGACCTTCATCCTCGAACAACATACGCTCTTGTCCCCGAATGAAAATAGTATAGCGTATTCCTGTACCGCCTACCTTTGTTGCAGCGGCGCGGCGGCGTTCTGTTACACGGTCGATTTCAAAACGTCTGCCATTATCAAAGCGAATCTCAAGGGGTGTCTTTGAGCCATCAGAGTTGTGCTGCACGATAACGTTCACATACGTTTTTACAAATTCAGTATGCTTCATGGAGAATCCCTCCCATCAAAGTGCGGTCTTTTCCCGGATGTTCCGCATCAAGCCGACTAATACGCCTCTGATGATACAGTCATCGGTTATTACATCAGGCGATGTACCGTCCTCGCGACGGAGGCGCATCTGGTTTCCCTCAAAGAAGATACGTCGGCAAAGAAATTGTCCATTCGCCGAAGCGACCACGATATCTCCGTCCTGTGCGTCAGTTTCCGTGTCCATGATGAGATGGTCCCCTGACTGGATACCGGCGTTGACCATGCCATTACCATCTACTGTCACAATGAAGCCATCCTTGATAGAGGGAAAGATACCTGATGGGATGTGAACAAAGCTCATTGCGGCGTCAGGTTCTGAAAAAGGAACAGGGCGTCTATGATTTGTTTCTGTCCGTTTACGCATTGCATTCATCTCCTTTTTCTGCTTTTCATTGATACATTGGACCGGGCATTCTAACGAGATCACGACCATCGCCGGGCATTTTCAGATCTCCCATGAGGATGGCGTTGTATATGGACCGTTTCCCGAAGCGTCGGCGGATGTCCTCAATGGCATCCTGTAACAGCATTCGCTTATCATGCTTTGTGCGGTCGACAAAAAGTGACAACTGTTCGCACTGATTCTGAGGTACAAGATTGATTCCCCGTATTGTCACCGCACGAACTGGAATATGCCATTGATAATGCGCTTGGAAGAGTTGGAACCCGGCCCGAGCGATCTCAATCGGGACTTGGGTTTTATATGGCAACTTACACTGAAACTGCGACCCACTCAGGTCATTTGACCGAATCCATATCTGGACTCCGGTGCATGCCAGCTCATGAATGCGAAGGCGATGTCCAACGTCCTGGCTGAGTTCCAACATCACCTTATAGACTTCTTCCGATGTTTCCAAGTCAGCTGTGCATGTGATGCCATGCCCAATCGACTTGATGGGGCTTACAAAGTCTTTTTGCATTACCCGTGAAATGTCTGTGCCGCTGGCATAACGCCAAAGTTTCAGGCCATTGACACCAAACCACTGTTCAAGGTTCGCGGGGCCTGCCTCAGCCATATCTCCAATCGTATGAACGCAATGCTTGGAGAGCTTTCTGGCAGTTGCCGGACCCACATAAAGAAGCTCCGACGCAGGAAGGGGCCATACCTTCTCGCGGTAGTTTCCTGGAGTAATCTCAGTTATGGCATCTGGCTTCTTCATGTCAGATCCTAACTTTGCGAAGATTTTATTAAAGGAAACGCCGATACTGACAGTCAGACCCAATTCATCCTTTACCGCCTGCCTGATTTCTTCTGCAATCTCCATTCCGCTGCCAAAAACGTTGCTTCCTGTTACATCCAGCCAACATTCATCCATGCCAAAGGGCTCGACCTGGTCGGTATAGCGATAGTAAATCTCATGCGCCAGCTTGGAATACTTCAGGTACTGCTCATACTGCGGCGGTACAAGAATCAGACCAGGGCACCTCTGTTTGGCTTCCCAGTTGACCATACCGGTTTTGACACCGGCTTTCTTTGCCAACTCGGATTTTGCCAAGACAATTCCATGTCGCTCTTCAGTGGCACCACAGACAGCAATTGCTTTTCCCCGGAGTTTCGGATTCAGCATCATTTCCACAGATGCGTAAAAAGCATTCATATCACTGTGCAGGATCGATCGTGGAGTCTCCATCTTGTTCACCTCGTTGCCCGATCTTGTAACCGTATTGTAACGCTCCTATCAGTGGCGGTCAATATCGCAGTTGTTATACATTGGTGGCGTTTCTCTTGACAAGCAGGTGATATATAGGTATAATGGCAGCGAAAGGAGGGCTAACTATGCCAGGTGAAAAGTCCCCCCAAAATAGAAAACACAATCTTGTTCTTCTAAAAGAATACGACCGAAACGTGTATGATTCCGTCAAAGAACGTGAGGACAATGTGATTGGCGCCCAGATTCAGGCGGCCAGAAAAGCGTGTGGTTTGAGCAAAACGAGGCTGGCGGAAGTTCTATCCCAGTATGGCCTCACCATCCATCGGCAGGGAATCGGCAAATGGGAAAGTGGAGGCTCTGTTCCCAGTGCCTATCAGCTTGTGGCGATCTGCCATGCACTGAAAATCGAGGACGGTATTACCTTTTTTACAAGGGAGCCGAAAAGACCAGATGAGTTGAACGAAGAGGGCATGAAAAAGCTGGCTGACTATCGAGCGGATTTGGTTGCATCCGGGAGATATAAGCCGCGCGTTCCTTCTGTCAAGCAGAAAATCAGATATATCAACATGGATGTCAGTACAATTCCTGCTTCCGCTGGTACGGGAGATTTTTTGGACGAGGAAAACTTTGAGAAGGTACGATTCCCGGAATCCGCCGTGCCGAAAGATGCTGATTTTGGTGTTCGTGTACATGGAGACAGTATGGAGCCCGTGTACCACGATCAGCAAATTGCATGGATTCAGCGATGTGAATCTCTGCGCCCAGGTGAGGTTGGCCTGTTCATGTATGATGGCTGTGGTTATTTGAAAGTATATGATGAGCAGGAGATTGACACAGAGGACTTTGATATGGAGGAGGATATTGGGTATAGCCAGCCGATCTTGGTATCCTATAACGAAGAATACGATCCCATTGAGGTCAGCCCGGACTTTGACTTCCGGGTCGTGGGGCGAGTTTTGAATTAGTTGGCTTTCATATGAGAAGAAAGGACCAAGGGAAGATGATTCCGGATAAGGAGGGGAAAGCGCGATGGATACAGTGAAACGTGTGTATGATCTGATCGACGAAAGGAAGATCACATTATATCAATTGGCCCATAGTAGCGGCATTTCCTATTCAACGATTAAAATGACTGAAAAGCGTGGCGGTCAGTTAAAGGTCGATACAATTGAACGGATATGCGATGCGCTCAGTATTTCTATGAGTGATTTTTTCGCAGACAGAGAGTATCCGTCGACCAGTGGTGCTGCCCCACTGTAATTGGAGAGTGAGTATCAACAACTGAATAGCTATCAGCATCATAAGCCCCCGATTCATGAGAATCGGGGGCTTTTTTACGTTTTTGAATGTTTTTTCTCTTGTGGCTTTCGTTTTGGGGGTGGCTGTGAAGCGCTTTATATAGTGTAGGGATAAATGAAACGAATTCCTTAACAGGCACCTTGAAAACTGAACACACATTCGCTAAGACTTCAGTTCCGACGATATGTGGAAGCATGAGCCACCGTAGCCTGGTACGCCATGACCCGAACCATCGGCGAGCGAGAATCCCACCTACAAGTACGAGGCAGCCCCTCGTATGGCGATGACAGTCGGAATGATAATGGTACTCCCGTCCAGCCACAGCCCTGCGGTGCAGGATCAAGCAATGGGGGCGGCTCTGTCCGAACGACAGTTGGGGTTAGATTCCCGTGAGGCAGACCAGCTATCTGCCGCTTAGCGATTTCCCTGTGGTTTACCACTCTGCGCACGGGGTGTCGAGGACAAATAGTGTGCTTTTACATAGCTTTCAGATCAATCCTGATGAGCTATCAATTCTCAGAAGGAAGGAGGAATTGTATGGACCCGTGCAAAGTAATCGCCATCGCCAACCAGAAGGGTGGCGTTGGCAAGACCGTCACCACGGTCAGCCTGGGTGTCGGTCTGGCCAGAGCCGGGAAGCGTGTCCTGTTGGTGGACGCTGACCCTCAGGGCAGTCTCACCGTCAGCTTGGGCATCAGAAACCCGGACGAGCTAGATGTCACGATCTCCACTGTTATGCAAGCTGTGATCGAGGAGAGACCGCCTCCTGACGGGCTTGGAATCATCCATCATATCGAGGGCGTGGACCTGCTGCCCGCCAACATCGAGCTATCAGCCTTTGAGGTCGGCCTGACCAACGTAATGAGCCGGGAGTATGTGCTGCGGGAAACCCTGGAGTCGCTGCGACAAAAATATGATCACATCCTCATCGACTGTATGCCCTCCCTTGGGATGATGACCATCAACGCTTTGGCCGCTGCTGACAGCGTGATCATCCCATCCCAGCCAAACTACCTGTCCACCAAAGGCTTGTCCCTCCTGATGGGCTCGATCTCTAAGGTCAGGAGACAGATCAACCCGGGCCTCTGTATCGACGGCGTGCTGCTGACTATGGTGGACAACCGGACCAACAATGCCAAAAGTGTCATTGCGTCTCTGCGACAGACGGGAGACCGACTTCATGTCTTTGATACGGAAATTCCCTACTCCGTCCGGGCGGCGGAGACCAGCATGGAGGGCAAAAGCATCTTTGCCCACGACAAAAGAGGAAAGGTGGCGGTTGCCTATGAAAACCTGACGAAGGAGGTGCTGGCCAATGAGTGGCGCGAAGCTGCTCGATCTCGGACTCAAGACCGCATACGATGAGCTGTTCATGGACGATAAGGGCCGGGAGGAGAACCGGCTCCCTCGAATCTATGAGATCCCCTTGACGGAAATCGATGATTTCCCGGACCACCCTTACCAGGTCCGCATGGATGAGGACATGGAGCAGCTTGTGGCAAGCGTGAAGGAACGTGGAATCATCACTCCGGTCACGGTCAGGCTCAAGGAAGATGGTCGGTATGAGATGGTTTCCGGGCACCGAAGGAAAAAGGCCTGTGAGCTTGCCGGCCTGCCGACAGTGAAAGCTGAGGTGCGGGAACTGACAAGAGATGAGGCTATTTTGCTTATGGTGGAATCCAATCTTCAACGATCGACTATCAGGCCTAGTGAAAAGGCATTCGCCTACAAACTGCACCTAGATGCTTTGAAGAGGCAAGGACAACGAACAGATTTAACTTCCGACCCAGTGGGAGGGAAGTATGCTGGAAAAGAGAGTGCAGATATTGTTGGTGAACTCGCTGGAGACAGTAACACGCAGGTTCGCCGTTATATTCGTCTCACATATTTAGTCCCTGGTCTCCTAGATCTCGTAGACGAGAACCGCATCGCCCTCCGGCCGGCTGTGGAGCTGTCCTATCTGTCTGAAAGAGAGCAAGAGGACCTGTTAGAAACGATCTCCTATCTGGATGCCACACCATCACTCAGTCAGGCTCAAAAGATGCGGGAGCTCTCCAAGGAGGGACTGCTTTCCGATGAAGCAATCGAAGCGATTCTGAGTGAGGAAAAGCCCAACCAAAAGGAGAAAATCACCTTCCGCGCAGACCGTCTGCGCCAGTATCTCCCCGCCGGAATCTCCCCCCGACAGGCCGAGGATTATGTACTCAAAGCGCTGGAGTACTATCAGAGGTATCGGGAACGGCAGCGGGAGGAACGATAACACGGACAGCCCAGGGGATAGTGTGCCCATTTTTGGAACAACTTCATTGCTTCCTCCCCCCTCACACTCCCCCCTGTCAACCAACTGTACCTGCTGAAAAGAAAGAAACGGTTCTCTTTTTCAGCCGGTAATTCTTCCTTGAGGGAGGTGATGCCAGACAACGGAACATCTGCCCCAAATAAAACCAGGGCGGCGTTTTCTCCGTGGCAGAGGTCACGGAGTTTTTTTATGCCCCAATCTTATTTCTTTCAAGGAGGTTCAACCCATGAACACGAAACTTCATTACGGCCATCACCGTGTCCTCGCGCTGTTCCTGGCTGCGATGACGATCTTGTCCCTTTTCACCCTCCCTGCCCAGGCAGTCCAGCCTTCCGCCTATCGCGACCCCGCCGATCACTGGATGAGCGCCGGCTCCAGAACCAACGAGCTGGACGTCAACGCTGTGGTCTCCCACGAAACTTTCCACTGTTACGAATGCGGCAAAACCACCTCATTCACTGTCTGGCGTGCTCCTGAGTACACCACGGACGGCAAGACTGCTCTGCTGCGCAACGTCATGTATTCCGATGGCACCACCGTGGACGGCCAGAATACCGGTTCCATCCTGGACGGTGAGCCCGGCAAGGATGCCTCTTACACCGGCTATCACTGGACCAAGTCCATGTGCGAGTCCTGCAATGCCATGAACTCCAACATGAGCGTTTCCAACTACGGTCACGGGAAAAACGTATACTATCTCTATGACTGCGCTGCCAGCTTCACAGAAAAGCTGGATGATGTCGTGACCTATGAGCCCGCCGACGCCACCTACCACTCCAAGACCGTGGACGGCGGCAGCTACTGTGAGTTCTGCTTCGGAACCCGCCACACCCACAGCTCCACTTTGGAGAAGCACAGCTTCAAGACTCAGGTCCTGGCTCAACTGGACAAACAGCGCTTCGCCATCGTGAAGAAGTGTGACCTCTGCGGCTACACCGAGACCGAGTATGTCGCCGCCAAGTGCGTGGTGGCTGACTACTACGGCAAGGTGGACGGTCAGGCCCATACCCTGCTGATCTCCGACATTTCCGAGCCCGGTGTGCAGACCGAGATCCGTTATGGCGAAAGCGCCAGCACCTGCACCCAGGTCACGCCTCCCAGCTTCACCGAGGAAGGTCAGTATACCGTCTATTACAAGATCACCTACACCTATGAAAACGTCAGCATGACCGAAAATGGCGTGGCTTACGTCTGGCTCCGCAACGAGACCGCCCAGGAGGTCAACAACACGACCACCAACAATCACAGCCACACCATCAATATCGACGTAGACAGCCCCCTGCACCAGTACACCTTCCTGGATACCATTTTCCCCACCTGCTCTACCCTGGGCTATGACCGCTACCTCTGCCCCATCTGCGGTGCCATCGAGCTGCGGAACTATGTCCAGGCCACCGGCCACGATTACCAGACCGTGGTGATCCGCGAAGCTGACTGCGAGCATGAGGGCAAGACCCTGGAAATCTGCCGGAACTGCGGGGATGTCCAGGAAATCATCACCCCCAAGGGTGAGCACCAGTACAAGACCACCAACGTTCCCGCTACCTGCACCACCCCCGGTTACACCGTGAAGGAGTGCTCTGTCTGCGGCGACCGAATCATCACCAACATCACTTCCGTCCTTCCCCATGACTTCAAGGCGGAGAAAACTCCCGCCACCTGCACCACCGGCGGCTTCACCGTTCACACCTGCGCCAACTGCGGCGATTCCTTCATCTCCGACTATACTAACCCAACCGGCCACAAGTGGGACAACGGCAAAGTAATCGCCAAGCCCTCCTGCACCGGCGAAGGCGTAAAGGAGTTCACCTGTCAGAATTGTGGTGAGAAGCGCAGCGAGACCATCCCTGCCACCGGTCACACCCACGGTGATCCCGCTACCTGCATCAATCCCGAGACCTGCCCCACCTGCGGCGCGGTTCTGGAGAAGGCCCACGGCCACAACTTCAAGGCCGTCGTGACCAAGCCCACCTGCCTGAAGATGGGTTACACCACCTACACCTGCACCGCCTGCGGTGAGACCTATCAGTCTAACTATAAGGACGCCCTGGGTCACAACTTCCAGGCTGTGGTCACTGCCCCCACCTGCACGGAGAAGGGCTACACCACCTACACCTGCAAGAACTGCGGCGAGAGCTATGTGGATGACTACACCGACGCCCTGGGCCATGACTGGGACGAGGGCACAAAGATTGCCGACGCCTCCTGCAAGGGCGAAGGTGTCCTGGAGCATCACTGCTCCCGCTGTGATGCCACCTATCTGGAAGCTATCTCCGCAAAGGGCCACAACCCCGGCCCCGCTGCCACCTGCACCGATCCTCAGCTCTGCAAGGACTGCGGCGCTGTGCTGAAGGCTCCCACCGGTCACAACTACAAGGCAGAAGTGACAGCTCCCACCTGCACTGAGATGGGTTACACCAATTATACCTGCACAATCTGCGGCGACAGCTACAAGGCTGACTACACCAATCCCACCGGTCACCAGCCCGGTGAATGGATCGTGGATCGTGAGCCTACTCTGACCGAGGAAGGTCTGCGGCACAAGGTCTGCATTCACTGCGGAATCACCGTGGCCAGCGAGCCCATCGAGAAGGTCTACCACTCCAACACTACAGACGGCAAAGGCGAGGCTGTGGTGAACGGCTATCTGGTCATCGTCACCGATACCGACAGCAAGGCCCCTGTTTCCAATGCCTCCGTCTATCTGAACGAGGATGATACCATCTCCATCCGCCTGCCCGACGGCCGGCTGCTGGATTATGCCGACAAGACCACCGTCGGTGTCTATCTCGTCAAGGACAAGTCCCCCGTTAAGAACCTCTTCGTTTACGTCACAGACAAGAACAAGAATTATTCCCCTGACGTCACCGATGAGAACGGCCAGGTCACTGTTCCCGACGAGTCTGGCAAAACCGGTGAGGACGGCAGCATCACCTTCGGCGGTCAGGATGCCGACGCCAATCCCTTCACCTTCACTGTGACCGTCTTGGACGGCAGAAATGGCCGGCCCATTGAGGACGCCACTGTGACCATCGGCAAGACCGGCAACATCACCGTTGTCCTGCCTGACGGCATTGATATGGGCCCCAACAACCCCATCATCATCCGGGTCCTGGATCAGTACGGCAACCCCATCGTGGACCGGGTCATCATCATCAAGGGTGACAAGGATCAGGAAACTGGAAAGACCGATGAGACCGGTACTCTGACTGTTCCTGAGACCGTTCGCCAGGAGAAGCACGGCGTGTATATCTATGGCTATCCCGACGGCACCTTCGGTCCCTCCCGGAACATGACCCGTGCTGAGGCTACTGCCATTTTTGCCCGCCTGCTGGCTGAAAAGAAAGGCGATACGATTTCCGAGACCGGCAGTGTGTCTACCAAGTTTGCTGACATCCCCGTCAACGCCTGGTACGCCGGTTATGTGAAGTATCTGTCCAACTTTGGCATCACCTATGGTATTGGTGGTGACAAGTTCAGCCCCAAGCAGCCCATTACCCGTGCGGAGTTCGTGACCATGGCTGTCCGCTTTTTCGAGGCGTACGGCGACGGAAACGCGAAAATCATGGAGCAGTATGCAGACTTTTCCGACGTAACTCCCGGCTATTGGGCTGCTGAGTATATCCGCGATGCCGCCATCCACGGCTGGATCAAGGGCTACGGCGACGGTACCTTCCGGGCCACCCAGGAGATCACCCGCGCCGAGGTCGTGACCATCGTGAACCGTCTGCTGGACCGCACGGCGGATCAGAACTATATCGCGGAGAACCTCCGGATGCTCAACACCTTCACCGACATGACCGATAAGCACTGGGCCTATTACGACGTTCTGGAGAGCGCCAACGCCCACACCGCAACCTATGATTCCGAGGAGGCCTGGAGCAAATAAGCTCCGCTTCTCACAGTGACCTGCTGCGGCAGGTCACTTACATAGTAGCTGTTTGCACATTTGCAAACCCTTGTTTTCTCCGGTAGGATGGAGACGAAAGGAGGGCTTGCAAATGTTCAAACGGCAGAAGAAGATCGTCGTAACAGTCACCCCGGCTGAGTATCGGCTCATCATGGAAGGAATGATCGCATTCCGGAAACACCTGATTGCAGAGGGCAGGTACACGGATTGTGTGGACGAATTGCTGATCAAGCTTATGGCATAAAGCAGCGCCGCCTCAGTGAGACGACGCTGCCTTCTGTTCAGTCATTTCGGCAAATTGGAATTCTTTGATCAATCTTCTATTGTCCTGAACAGGTTCTGTTTACATTTTACGCTGTATTGTAGAGTATAGGACGCAGCCCCGGCGTTCAATGCATTCTGTATTTCATCAATCTCTCTAGTTACATCATCAAGGTTCCTATACCAGGCGAGAAATGTATTCTGCGCTCCCCATAATGACATGTCATTCACATCTGAAGCATATAGTGCGTATTTAGGGCTGTTCTTGCCGCCCTTGAACTGCTGCGAACGAGTCACCTTTGACGCACTGATGATTACTCCTTCATTCGGTGAAATAATCCTGATTATATCCGATGATTTACGGCTTTCGGAAGCAATCGGCGTATTATCTGCACCCAGCAAGCTGTCCAGTGAAATGTTCAACTTTTTCGAAAGGATCAAAAGCTTGTCAACTTCGGGATACCCTTCTCCCAGTTCTCATTTTGATACAGCCTGTCTGCTTACGCCCAACATTTCCGCAACTTGAAGTTGCTTTTTCTCTAATTGTTAAATCAACATGGCAAATCCCGATCTAGCGACATCCCGACAAACGGGAATTTTTCGAACATCAACCCATATTTTTTCAAAGGGTATTGACTCTCACGCTCCGTCATAGTGTATGCTCTTGTTGTGAGGTGATAAAATTGAAAATGCAGATTAAAGAATTTGCCGATTTTACGGGTGTAAGTGTGCGCACACTGCATTATTACGATGAAATAGGATTGTTGAAGCCAGCCTTTGTTGACAAAACTACAGGTTATCGCTTTTACGACGAAAAATCTATTCTTCGTATGCAAGAGATTCTCTTTTACCGTGAACTTGACTTTTCCTTAAAGCGCATTGAAGAGATTTTGTCATCTCCGAATTATGACAAAAGCAAGGCACTGAACGAGCAAAAACAACTTCTCACACTCAAAAAAGAGCGGTTAGAGCGGTTAATTTCTGCTATTGACGATGCCGTGAAAGGAGAAAATGTTATGACAGCATTCGATAACAGCGAATTTGAAAAATATAAGGCTGAAGCCAGAGAAAAATGGGGCAAAACGGATGCATACAAGGAACATGCAGAACGGACTAAGAACTACTCCAAGCAGAAGTGGAATGACCTTGCCGAGGGAATGGACCATATTATGGCAGAGTTTGCACTCTGCATGAGAAAGGACGAAAGTCCTGATTCCACTGAAGCACAAAACCTTGTAAAAATGCTGCAGAACCATATCACCGAGAATCACTATCTTTGTACAAACGAAATACTGGCAGGTCTCGGTCAGATGTATGTAGCGGACGAGCGCTTTACGAACAACATTGATAAGCACGCTGACGGTACTGCTGCGTTTATCTGTGAAGCAATTGCGGTGTATTGCAGTAAGTAAATTGCGATTTGGCGATATCCCGATAAGCGGGAAGCAGTCAGCTTTTTTTATAGAATCGAGGACCTTCTTCGCCGGTCATGCCGGACGGGATAAAACCGCATTTCTCCAGGACTCTTTGCGAAGCCGAATTGTCCGGATCGGTTTCCGCTTCTATGCGCGCTATGCCTGGCTGCCCCATTGCCCAGTCAACGACTGCATTGACCGCTTCGGTGGCGTAGCCTTTTCCGCAAAACGCTTCGGATATTCCGTACCCGATTTCAACCGAACCATCTGTGTTCAGCCCCTTAAAAGACAAATTGCCGACACAAGCACCTTCTTTGTCCTCGATGATCCAAATTGCATACCACTTCCATTGTTCCGGATGGTCGAGGCATCCCTGCAGCATTTCCTGATATGCCCTTTTAAGGATCTCGTCGGCTTCCCCTTCAATAACGCATTCCATTTCATCCTGCGATGCAATATGGATCCTCAGCCGTTTCGTCTCCACCATCGTTCCCTCCACAAATCCCGATTTGTATGGCTCAATTGTACCTTTAGCCCAGAGAAGTTGCAAGAATCTTTTTCTAAAGAGCTCATGATACATACACCGGCCGCCTGATAGCTTCACAGGCAGCCGGTGCAATTCTATTAAGAAGGGGGAGTGCCCGATGGAAGTCAAAACCATTGTCAGCCTTGGACTTGCCGCATTCGTTGCGGCCGGCCTGATCGCCATGAACAGCCGCCGACGTAGGCAGGAGTAAACAGATAATGGCCCCGTCCACCTTTTCATGGACGGGGCCGCGTTGTATCCAGTTACTTGATCCAAACACTTGCCGGTCGAAGATCGGACTGTTCCAAATCCCCGAAGGCCCAGGCAGTTCCGAGATTGTAGCTGCCGTAGGAGAAGTACATCGTAGCTGAATAGCCAGGGTTGAGCGCCTGCGATTCGGCGGCGAGAGCCTCCACGCCTCTGGCGATCTCAGCGGCATCGAAGGACTTCCACCAGGTCTTGAAGTCGTTCATGCCGAGATTGCCGGAGTAGCTGGCGGTGAAGACCTTCTCAGTGCCGTAGTGCGTGACCGGCTTTTCCTTGATCTCCCACTGCGAGGTGAAATCACTGGTGCTCGCTGTGACTTGGGGTTGCTTGCTTGGGCCGTTCACCGTGGCCGTATTGGTTTTGGAGTCGTACCCAACTTCCAGGCCATAGGCTTCAGCCAGGGCGCGGACGGGGGCGTATGATGTGCCGTTTACAGAGAAGGTCATGACCTCGTTGCCCTGTGCATCTTTGGGGTGGAAGGTCTCTCCGTTGACCATGATCTTGATTGGGTGGATGGTGATGGTGAGCAGGTCGTTTGATGCCAGAGCCGTCATGGACACGCCCAAGAGCAGAACCACAGACAGGATACCGGCGAGGAAGTATGTAGCTTTTGATTTCATGTTAATGACCTCCGTTTCGTTAGATTGAGTGGGTTTGGTTTACGCACTCAGAATAACGAAACGGGGCCGGAAAGACAAAGGTACAAACAAGAGAATAATTATGAATTTACAGATTATCAATTACAACAAACAGGAGGTAACTATGTACGCCACGATCAAAGATGCAACGCCGCTTCTGCAAACGATTTTACAGAGTGGATTGCCAGAAATTGAACGGCTCCTGATGGGGTCCGATTACCGCATTACCAATACTGTCATCCTGATTTATTGTATTGGACGGCGGTTTGAGATGCTGCACCGGCGAAAGCCGTTTAAGCACCCGGATCGCGTTCTCAAATCGGAGGCCGCGTGTACTGGACTCGATGGAGCAGAAGGCCATAAGGGGTCAGTTCTCTATATCACCGGAAAAAACGATCTGAAGCAAAAGCTTCGATATGGTATGGAGCTGTGCGGAATTCCTCTGACTAGCTAAGGGAGGTCGGAATATGAACATGGAAATCAGGGGGCTTTCCGCAGAGGAGCGAAAGTACACTTACACCCAAAGCACACAGATCGCCGCCCAGACTGGTTGCATCGGTCATCTGCGTGCAGATCTGGGCGGCGGAGAGGAGTTTTATTCCTCCTGGGACGATCATGTGGCAGATTTGAAAACGCCGGAGTTCAAGTGCGAATTGGATGAGATCATCAATACTCTGCGATTCGGCCCGATGTATGTGGACAAGAACAACTGCATTATCCAGGACCATGACAAGCTTCGCTATGACGATGGAACCCTGGAGGAAGTATTCACCCTGGAGGACGGCTCCAAGGGATACAGCATCACCAATCCAGACTATTTGAAGGATCATCCCGGAGCAGAGGAAAAGTACGTTTCTCTCATCGGTTCCGATTCCGGTATCGGCCTGTGTAAAGTAAACCACGCAGCCATAGAAGGATTGGAAAACCCGGAGGAACGGCGCAACACAGCTTCTTGTGGAACGATTCTTTCCAAACGCAGCCTACTGGCGCGGTTTTGCTACGCCCATCCGGAATCCAGCTTTGGTAATGACCGGGAGTGGGGACTCCGCGTGAACACACCCCAATACTCTTACCTTATGCGGCTGAATCCCAACAGGGGCGAGTACAGCCTGTACTGCTACTGCTACCGGCGCGACTGGCTGGACCATCACCTGGAGAAAGCCCGGCGAGGTATTCGTTTCATCACACCCAATTATGAGGAGAAGTTCCGTATCCCCGACGGAGACCAAATCCGCATCAGCTATCCCGATGGAGATATCCGGGACCGAACCGTCCGCTATATCGACGACTATCATGTAGAGATAGGCGGCGGGTTTGACAGCAATCTGTATCACATCTGCGAATTGGCAGAGATATTGGAGCAGAACGGAGGGACCGTGATCCCTCTCCGTTCTTCCCTGCCGGAACGGTGTTTTGTATATGTCGAGAGTACAGATGAGATTGGGATCGTGACCCGTGGCGAAATGGGATACACTCCCACCAAGATGAAGCCGGAAGGCGTATCCAAGCGGAAGGGTGTGGAGTATCTGAACGATGCTCAGGGAACTACCCCGGCCCAGGCCGCGGCAATGAATGCCGGCTCCTTGTTCGGATGGGATACCAAGGCCGCAGACCCTGCCAACTACAACGAAGCAGGTGTGCTTCAAAAAGAACAAAGAAGTCGAGGTGCTGAGAGATGAAATATACAGTAAAGGTAAAGAAGACCGCAGAAGCGGTGATCGAAGTGGAAGCCAGGACCAGCAGGGAGGCAACGGCCCGCGCTCTCAAGGAAGCCAGCCATGGCAGCGTGCTCTGGGAGCATCACCACTTCAAGCCCGTGATTCTCCAGGCACGGAGGGAGGGCGGCAGACGATGAATGACAGCGATCATCTGATTTGGAGCAACCACGACATCGACTATGAGGACTGGCGGGAGTATATGGAGGAGGAATACCCGGACCTCCCCGAGGATGAACGGTACCAGAAGATGCTGGAAATCAACGACGGCTATCTGGACGACGAGCGAATGAATCTGAACATCCAGCTCTCCGAACCCATCCTTCTTATTGCGGACCTGGGACTTTGGAACGGACGGCACATCGGCTATAAGGTGATCGAGAGCGGGAACATTGCGGATTGCCTCCGGCTTCACCATGATTACGCCACCTTCTATGTGGACAGGCTGGGCGATCTGCGTTGTGACGATGTTCATCACGACGGAACGAATCACTATCTTTATCGGGTATTTAAGGAAGGTTCATCTGAACAACAGAGAGAGAACCTGGAAGATAAGATTCTCCATGGAACCGTCGCCCGTTCCGATATTACCCGCGTTACCAGGCGACTGGGAGATGAGATCGGCAGGGTGTACGGGTGGAGCTTCCCTTCCCCGCAGAAATCACAATCAGACAGAGCCAGATAGGAGGGACTATGAAAAGGAAAGCAAAAAGCAGACTGTCCACCGTTTTGAAAAAATATCATACCGGCATGGAGCAGTCTATCACCGGGAAGGAACTGGAGCGCACGCTGGGCATCCGAAAGGATACGGTTCAAAAGCTGGTCAGACAGCTGAGGGCAGACGGCGTTCCCATTTGCAGCTCCGCTTCCGGCTATTTCTATGCGGAAACCCGGCAGGAGCTCACCGAAACTGCGGCCAGGTTTAACAGGCAAATCTCTACCATGATGAAAACCCAGAGCAAGCTTCTGGATGCTGCCCCCGATGAGAAAGAGAAGATTGTAATGGTAGTTCCTCAGGAGGGCCTCAAGCTCTCGCTGAACATTCAGTCGCTCAGAAGAGGGTGATCGGGATGCCCAGCAAGTATGAGCTCATGTCCCAGGTGGCGGCGGAGAAAGCGCTGGAGATCACCTCCGGCGCTGACCGGTATCTGTCATTTCTGGAGACCGCCGCGGCCAATTACAAGCACACCTTCAAGGAGCAACTTCTTATCTACGCCCAGAAGCCGGAGGCTACGGCCTGCGCTGAAATTGGAACCTGGAACCGTCTGGGCCGGTGGGTCAATAAGGGCACCAAAGGGATCGCCCTTCTGGTCGAGACGCAAGACCGGTATCGGCTTCGATATGTCTTCGATGTGTCCGACACCAACTCCAGGCAGGACCGGCCAGTGAACCTGTGGCAGCTGCAACCGCAATATGAAGATGCTGTGATTGAGGCGCTGGAAAACAGCTTCGCCCCATTGGATGAGAAGCCGGGTTTTGTGTCCAGTCTTACCCGTATCACGGACACTATCGTAGAGGACAACTTCACGGACTATGCAGAAATGCTCCGGTCGGTGAAGGCCGGGAGCCTGCTGGAAGAACTGGACGACCAGAACCTTGCCGCCTGGCTGAAAAGCACGGTCAAGAGCGGCGTAGCATTTATGGCGCTGACCCGGTGCGGCTATGACGCCCGGCAGTATTTCGATGCGGATGATTTCCCTCACCTGTATGACTTCAATAGCTATGAAACG